>Ga0194130_10005841_pt1 | contig 14549 bp, 11 predicted proteins | sample TA2KigsurfametaG_FD_160084 | JGI IMG/M metagenome (GOLD analysis project Ga0194130, IMG submission 160084) | Freshwater microbial communities from Lake Tanganyika, Tanzania - TA2015050 Kigoma 12 surface | ecosystem: Environmental > Aquatic > Freshwater > Lake | place: Tanzania: Lake Tanganyika... | reverse complement strand
TCCTGACTACGATCTTTTCATCAGCTATCGACACTCCGATAACCACCTGCTGCGACTCCTGCGCGATGAACTCCAACGACAACGACCAGAACTGAAACTTTTCATTGATCAAGAACGATTAAATACCGGTGGATACTGGAAACAAGAATTGATTCGAGGATTGAGCCGATGCAAAAAGGCTCTCTGTTTCGTTACAGTCGATTACCCTAATTCGATCGAATGCATGGACGAATTTCACGCTAGTGTTTTATGGAACCAAATTCGGTCATCATTCATCGTCCCGATCCTCAACATGCCAAATAATAAGATCGCCAGCCTCCCTGAGTCTATCAGAAGTGTTCAGAGTATAACTACTAATCTTCCAAACCAATCCGCCGAAGAAGTCGCAACTCAGGTATTCAGAATTATCGATGGGAAGCAGAGTTAGGCGTTAGTGTTCAAACTGCTTGGAGTATGTAGTAAGGGGATGAGCGGTTAGGCAATGGCGGGTGGTGGAGATCGTTAGCAAGACCCTACACGAGGATGATTCGGGTGAATGATTCCGAGGATCGGTGGATAGCAAGGGCCGCCTTAAGGCGGTTGAGGGACAGGGGTGGGAACCGTTGAGGACAACGGTTCTACGGTTGGGTTTTCTAAGGTTGGATTTTCTGCGCGGTCTTCGCGCCCTCGCGTGAGTATGAATACAGGGATTAGGGATTAGGAGGCAGGATGGGTCCGATCGTTACTTCGATCCAGCCATGATCCGAGCCTCGCATCGGCGTTCCCGAAACACGACGGTATACCGTCAGCCCATCCGTTACCAACCCATGATCAATCGGGATCCCCATCCAACCCAAACCCGATGGCCACGTCGCGAAAAACCCATGACCCTCGCGAGTGTCCCGCAATCTGCCTCGTCCAAGCCCATCCCCCTTCAACATCGCCCGAAATGGTTTCGACCATGGAGTGATGTTGAAGTCCCCCACCACCAACGCCTCTTCACCCGATTCTAATACCCATCGCCTGATGAAATCCAATTGCTGGTCACGTTGCGCCGTTCGCCCTCCCAAATTCGGAGAACTTGTATGCACCCCCAATATCCGAAAATCACGATGCACGCCTTGAGCCGGTACAACTCCTTCAATCGCCGGCATCTCCATCGCCGCTAAATCGACCGCTCGAAACTCCATCCCGGGTACTCGCGATAACATCGCGATCCCACGCGCATCGCTCCGCGGTATCCACTTCGATAACGGATACTCCTCCCGCAATACCTCGCCCAATGAATCGAGATGCCACGGTCCCACCTCGATCAATACCACCACATCCGCATCCCGTTCCCGGATCGTTCGCAACACCTCGCTATCGTTCTGATTCCCGATCCATACATTCCAACTCATCACCCGCAGTAAACCTTCACCCTCCCTCGCCTTCGCATCCGCTGCCGCATGGGGCCCGTTAACCCCCACTTCACCGTTGACTCCTGGGGGCCCATCACCACCTTTCGCACCTTCTAATTTCGAAGGTGCTGGACCCGATATCGCGCTTATGGGTATCGAGCTCAGCGGTATCGCTTGCCAGGGCTGAAGCTCACCGAGGAATATCGCGTTCAGCACGCAGTATCCGGACATCAGGAATCCGAACTTGAGCGGCGTTCGACCCTGTTCTTGGAACCAGCGTTTCGCCTGAAGCCGCATCCATAAACACAACGCGGCGAATCCTACAAACGAAGCTACCCCAACATGCCATAGCGTGTGCACTGACAATTCGAACAACGGATGCACCCACGCCAATCTGCTCGCTACCCAAACCCCCGTCGCAATCACGACGAGACTCAATAGCAGACGAAATATCCAGTCGCTCCATGAGAGACCGCGCGGCAGTTGTTCCCCGATGGAACCCCCTTTGGATCTATCCGCGCCATTCGCCTCGGCATGAGTCCCCGCAGTCATGTCACTTCTTTCGTTTGGGAGCATTTCGCGGGCCTATCGATGATTCATAGGCGGCGATGAAATCCTTAAGCTTGATCCGCTTGATCGCTTGGCCGATGACCCGCAATGGCAAATCCTCGAGCTTCTTGAATCGGACACAACTGGCTCCCATGTCGAGCTTTTTGCCGCTCGCGATATGCTCGGGCGATGCCGAGTACTCGGCCACGAATTGCTCCTTCCAATCAGACTGAAGGTAGAGGCAAAACATGTAGATCGCCATATGCGATTTTTGGGATGCCAACGAAATGAACGGGAGGGGTTCTTTTGGGTCGCAATGGTAGCCATTCGGATAGAGGGAATGCGGTACGTAGTAGCCGATCATCCCGTACTGGATTCCTTCTTCGATTCCCTTGGGCATCGATTTTCGCAAGTTGGCTCGCACCGTTTCAATGGCCGAGCGTCGATCATCGGGAAGACTGGCCAGATAAGCATCGACGGTAGCAAACGTGGTCCTCATAGCGAACTCGAGTGAGAAGAGTGAACTGTATCGCGGCTGCCTCAGATACTATCCCTGCACTATCCTTGATGGAGATTTCGCTGTGTCCGGATCAAGCATTGCACCGATGCGGGATGGGTGGACGACTCGAGCGCAACCTGGGCCTCGGGAATTAGTGTATTCCGAATCGCTGACCAGAGTTGATCCCATGCGTCCGAATGGTACTGTTCTGCCCCTGCCGAACTGATCCAAAGATGGTCGATACGAGGGACTGGGAAACCATGGGTAATAACATAGTCTGGATCGATGAGGAATACCAACGCTTGGACGGCCGGGTTTCCTAACAGGGCTTTGGCTCGATCGTGGTAGTCCAAACGCCCCAACTCGATGCACTCGTCTCCGAGCCATACGTTGCGGGCGGGAACAATCCCGGTGGAATTTCGATCCCAGCCGAGGGACGATAATGCTTGTGCAAACGGGACCGATCGATCGCCCCCTGCGTTAATGTCCAAAACACCTGCGATTGGAATGCGGCCGCAATGGTGCTCGGGAAAGAGCATCTCGACGATCGCAGCGCCTACTTCACGAGGCTTGCCGAAGAGTGGTGCGACATGCGGGGTTAGCGATGGCCCGGCGTTCACTTCGACGACCGCTCCTCGCTGGCCGACGAGAGGTTTACTGATATCGACCGCGAGAACATCCAAACCAGCCACATCCAGTCCGACCACTCGGGCTGCTAATGCCGCTTGTCGAGCCGTCTCCGGATGGACTTCGTCGGTGCAATCGGTGGTCAAATCACCTGTGCGACGGATCAGTACCACTCGGCCTCGTTCCGGGATGGATGCGATGGTTAGATCTTGCTTCGAAAGTTCGATTTGAGCGGCCGCATCAAGTTTCAATACACCCAGCGGGTCGGTGTACGCTTCGCCGCGCCGTGGGTCTTGATTGAGTTCGAAAACCAGCTGCTCAACCGACTTTACTCCATCTCCAGTGATCGTCTCAAAATGGCCACGGCTGGCTGCAACCATCCGATCGCCGACGACGAGGAGTCGGTGGTGTTGACCTCGCGCGAATTGTTCGACCATTACTTCCTTCGTTTGACCATCCTCGATCGCCCAATGGTACGCTTTGAAGATCTCGGCCTCTTGGGTCAATTCTATCGAGATACCTCGTTGGTGATTCGCATCGCGAGGTTTGACGACGACCGGCATCCCGACTTCTTGGGCCGCAACCCATGCGTCATCAGGACCGGCGACCATACGGCCTAATGGAACCGGGACACCTACGTTGCGGAGCAATCGCTTGGTCAAATCCTTATCGCTCGCGATCGATTCAGCGATGGCGCTGGTGGCATCGGTTTCCGCGGTCCATATCCGCCTGTAGTTGCATCCTTCGCCGAGCTGCACGAGAGAACCGCTGGTCAAACGATAAAACGGGATCCCACGCGCGATGGCTGCATCGAGGATAGCGCGGGAGCTGGGCCCCAGGCGAACATCGTCTGCATAATCGAACAGTTCACGGAATTTGGTGGGGATCGGGTATGGTTCACCAGCGACTGTTGCCGCGATCAATTGCTCGGCCATCTCATAGCAGCGACGGCTTAAAAGCTCTTCTTCCATCTCGAGAGCAATGACACAGTCGAACTGGGTAGCCCCGGAATACGGGTTGGCGGTTGAAGGTGTCGCCATGGTGGCATCGTGAGGTGTGACCCATGCCGCGAACGGAACGGATGGGACACCCGACATAGCAGACATCCATTGCGATACCGCGAGCCATAGTTTGCCATAGGTAGCCGCAGACTCGATGCGAGAGAGAGCATCGTACGCAACGCTGACACTGGCAGGATGAGTGGTTGTGTATCGACCAGAGTCGAGGAAGTCTCGCAAGGTTTGAGCGATGGATAGGGCGCCGTGAGGTGGCTGGCCATATCGCGCTCCGTCGGTGTGAGCCTCGAGAATGTTACGAGCTGACCACCGGTTGGGGCCTAGAAGAGCAACCGTTTTCCACCAAGTCATAAGTTCCGCGGGGTCATGAAGGTGTGGCATCCGAGGGTCAAGAAAACCGATTCTTCGCGAGTTCCGCCGGCAAAGAGAAAGTGGATTCTAAACCAAACCGAGTCTTCTAGGGACCGGTACGAGGCCATAAACGGAAGCTAGCGTCCCAACTTCCATCTACCGTGATCGCTGCATATGGAAATGATCGAAGCTGGTCGAAATAGGCCGCCGGTAAGATACCGTTTTCATTCCGGAATCATTATCCGCGGGTTCGACCCCACTGGGTGTTGTTGTGTTGGGCGCGGTTGTACTCGGGAGGCCAGTGCTCGGAACGCTAGCATTTGGTACGAATGCGTCGGTATCGGTACCGTTCGAGCGAGGGAGTAGTTTTGGGTTCCAACGGGGTGCCAAATCGGAGTCTGCGGAGGCGCGGAGCGGGCTCAATGCAGTACCGGGCAGGGCCGGTGCAGAAGGTATCTTCAACGAGGTAGCGTTATGAGCATCGTTGGAGAATGGGTTGATGGACGGTGGAACACTGCCGTACGAGGAACCCGGGGTTGGCGATCCATACGGCGTCACTGGAGCACCGATCGATGTGGCGGATGATCCCGCTCCGGACGTCATCGCGGGAGTGCGATCTATCTCCACGATCGGGATCTTTTTAAGCGGTGCCATCTTTGATACGAACTGGTCGTTGCTATTTCCAAGGCTCGCTTTGGATTCGGAGGAGGGAGCGTTCCAGGTTGGCGGATTCAGAGTGGGTTGACGCATGGCATCGGGATCGTTCGCGGCACCTGGAGGCAACACAGGATTGATCTCGCCCGCGTTCGGTAGGACTTGCGAAGTGGTTCCATTGCCGGATGCACCGAATCCGTAACCGGTGGATGGCGAACTTATCGAAGTTGAGCCCAACGTCGTTGCTGGCAATGACGAGGGAGCAGATTGGTAGGTTGGAGGCCCTATCGGTGTCACGCTGAGTGCGCCGGGGATATTGGGCACGTTCGGATCCATGGCCGATGAGACACCTTGAGGGTATGTCGGGCAAACACCGTTGATACAGTTGAGTGCATTATTGGGAGCGGTGTACATCGGGGTGCCGGTGCCGGCGATGGTGGAACCGACGATCGTCGGGGATACTGCTGCGCTGTTGTACGTAGGTGCCATGTAGACAGCATTCGCGACCCCTTGATTAGGAACGACTGGGTTGGCGATACCGGCCGCAGGTATGGGGTAGCTGTTGGCGGGAAGCGATGTCGTTGGATAGGAACCATAGCTCGACCCGTAGTTCATGGTGCGAAGAGGCAACGTCGATGCGGGGCCGGAACTTGACGCGGTGTTCCCCGCAAGAGCGGCACTGCCCCCTACGGGAACAACTCCACCGACTGGCATGCCACCGACGGGGAGTTGTTGAACAGGTGGGTAGGATGCGGTCGCAGGGACACTGCCGTACAGACCGGTTGGATAGTAACCGGGTGCATTGATCGCAGGGTAGCGATTGGCCGTGTAGGTGTTCGGAGAAATGGGCGCGGGAGCCGTCAACGGGACGCGTTGGGCTTGGTATTGGTACGACGCGCACGGTTGAAGCGAGGTGACGGTGGTTCCGTAATTGGGGTCGTACTGAGTTACAGGTCGATAGTATGTAACAGGGGTGCGTAACCATTGGGTGTCGTAGCCTGCTGTTGGCATGGCAGCGACGACGGTTTGAGGGATACCCGCGGGAAGGATGGTTCCCATCGATGGTGGGTATTGTCCGTAGCTTCCGTAGTAGCTCGACATCGTGCCGTTGGACGGCGTGATCGGATTGACCGGGATGGTGCTTCCGACAGGCATCGGTGAACCGACTGGATATGCAGGGGGCGTCGATTTGCCTCCGCAGCATCCGTTGTACCACTGGAACGCATCGGCGCGGTCTGTACCGAAGGCCAGGACCCCAAGGATACCACAAGCGGGAACGACTCGGGTCAGTTGCTGGAACGCAGCGAGGATTCGGACTGGGATAGTTGCGCCAAATGGTTGCTTCATACGGTGTTCCCGGTAAGAGAAATCCTCGATTGGAGGTTTCCGACTGGAGAATTCCGGTCGCGCATACGACGGCGGAACATCTCGTAGTAATGAGATGCCACCTTGTGAACCTCCGTCAATCGAAACATGAAAGTATTTCGGGGTAGCTTAAAAGAATGCGGGACTGGGGGTAGGATTGTGACGAATACGCGGTTCGCAACGACGTGGGGGCGAGGCGCTGTGTGCACCCCACGATGTACGTTTTTCAGCAAATGCTTACTCGTCGGGAAACGAGTACTTCAAGGGATACCCCAGGCGATATTGTGGACAACCCCCAACAATCCCCTTTCGAGAGCACCCGTGAGCAGATTGCCTGGGCACCAGAGTGCTTGCGCATTGGATGTCCGGTTTGGGCGTGCAAGGAATGGCAGGAGTTGGTGTATCCGGCCGGGACGAGGTCTTCGGAGTTCCTGACTTGGTACAGTTCTCTCTTTGCGACAGTCGAAGGAAACAGCACGTTTTATTCGGTTCCTGGGCCTGAGAATTTCAAGCGATGGTGCGACCAGACGGCACCTGGGTTTCGGTTCTGTTTCAAGTTCCCTCGTTCGATTTCGCATGACCATCGTTTGGTCGGTTGCGATGACTTGCTGCGTACGTGGCTGGACCGGTTGAGCATCCTCGCCAAACGGGATCGTCTCGGTCCGACATTTTTGCAGCTTGCGCCGTCGTTCTCGTCTGCTTACTTTGCCGTCTTATCCGAGTTTCTCAGCAAACTTCCCCGCGAGTGGCCTTGGGCGGTCGAAGTCCGCCATCGGGATTGGTTTGACAAGCCGGAGTGGGAAGATCGCCTGAACGGCATGCTGTCGGAGCGTGGGATCGATCGAGTCATCTTCGATTCGCGACCGCTCAATGCGATGGAAGCGAGCGACAGTACGGAAGAAGCTTCGCAGCAGCGCAAGCCCAAGCTACCTCTGCGAGTTCAGGTGACGGGAACGCGGCCGATGGTAAGGCTGATTGGTCGAAATGAGTTCCGCGAAGTGGCTGAGTATTGGGATGAATGGGCAGAACGCATTGCAGGTTGGATTGGGCAGGGGTTGCAACCATGGGTCTTTACCCATGCACCAGATGACAAGTACGCCCCTGGATTAGTGGATGCGATGTACTCGCGAGTCCGCGAACGCATAACAACGCTCGGTCCATCGAGAACGCTTAAGAATGCGATATCTGCGCATTCGATGATTGCATCGCAAACAAAGGCCGATCAGCCGATCCAACTGAAGCTGTTTTAACGCTTCGATCGCAGAGGTTTTACCAAGCAACCTCCGGCGAGCCCCGGCGTTCTCCGATGCCCATCGAAGCTCCCATACATCATCGAAATCAAGTGAACTACGTCCGAATAGAATAGAGAAGATCCTCCTGTGGGCGGTCAGGGAGGATCTACTGGATATCTATTCGTTGGTGTCTGGAATCGGGCTCAACATCAACCGAGTAAACTCGATCTCGGTGGTTGGATCATGACCTTGCAACATGATCGTTCCCGCGGCCATCCGAAGTCCCTTGCGCGGATTATCGTCTGGTTTGCGAGTGTCTTCCCAGTGAACAACTTGGACGCCTTCTACCCATGTCGCGATAGCAGGTCCGTCGGCGACAATCGTCAGGTGGGCTGGTCGCCCTTCATCGCTGAGAACCGCCTTGGCATTCTGGCGGCGGAAAATCGAACCAGACCCCGCGTCGACCGCTCGGCGTCGATCCTCTTTGAATCCATGGTGGATCTGACATTCGTAACCATTCATGTCCTCACCAGGTATGCACCGGAAGAAGATGCCTGAATTAACGTTTTCGACCAAGGTCAATGCGGTCGCTTGGATGCACACATTGGCATGGGGTTGCAACAATTCCAAATGCCCGCGCCCCCCTTTCAATTGAATGGTTCCCGTTTCCGTAAACTTCGCTTCAATCATTCCTTTGGGCTCGTTCCAATCCGAAGGTTTTGCATTCGGAATCAAGGAATAGCCGATCGGGCGAATTCGGATGTTGCGAAACCGAATCGGTCCTTCCCGAAATTGCAATCCGATTCGCCCCGATGCCAGCCCGGAATCGTCGGTGTAGTCGGCTGACTGCTGGCCGTTCACCCACGCCTGAACTCGATTCTGATCGACCAGCGCGTGGAGAGTGTTCCACTCCCCAGCTTTGGGTTCATCGATCGACTCATTCACCTTTGCGCGAGCGACCAAGGAACCTGTCGGAAAGGGATTGTCTGTCGGAGCGATATTGAGTTCGTAGCAATCCTTAGCCGGATCAGTCGGTTTTTCCGGCGTTCTTAAAAAGACCCCGCTGTTGGTCTGTTCGGCAGCAAAGTATTCCAGTTCGATCTCATAGTCCGAGAAGCGGACTTGGGTCACCAAGAGACCGGGCTCACCGGTATTGGCGACCAACTCGCCATCCTTGACCGCCCAATCGGCACTGCTGGTGTTCTTCCATCCGATCATCGATTGACCATCGAACAAGCGTATCCAACCTTGATCCAACTCCTCAGGCGATAGGCGAGCCGCGAGCAATTCATCGACGAGGACCGATGCATCCAGTTCCGCTTCTTTAGGCTTCTCCTGCGCGGCTGCTGGTTTCTTCTCGGCAGGCTTGGTAGCTTCGTTGGATTTCGCTGGATCCTGGGGCTTTTCAGCGCTACCATCTTGTGGCTCTCCTGCTTTGGACGTGATGTCCGACGATGAAGAGACCGGAGACGGAGATGCTGGCGCATCAGACTCAGTCTTGGTCACAAGCCGTCGTTCACCAGTTGCCGTCGATTTCGGCGATGAGGATGTCACCTGAGGACCAGTAGCGGAAGGGGAATCACAACCTACTAGCATAACAAAAGAGACTATCGCGACTGGGGCGACGATGCTCCAACCACGTGTGTGGATCAAGGTTCTAAGATTTCTAGCCATACGTTCAAGCCAAATTGAGTGGATGCTCCGGTAACCAATCTCAGCGGATCGCTTACATTTCCTACCACCACTTTCAAACGATTCGTGGGTAGGATCGATTCGGTAATATCCCAGCGGATTGGGGTTTCCAGTGTACACCAAGTGAGAAATTTGTCGTTAAGAAAAATCGCTTCCAAGTTTGCTGGGGCGGCGGTATCGCGCGCGATCACCAAAAGAATCCGAGAGGTCCCAATGCCACTAGGCGGCGCGTGAAAAACCCTGGCGATCGATCGTTGGTCGCCGGGCGTGTCGCTGGTGCCATCGCTTCGCCATGCTTTGGCAAGCGAAATCCGGTGGACTGACGAGTTCATCCGCATTCTTGCTCTTGCTCGTAGAGCATTCGGCTCGGGTACACCCCGGGAGCATCGTCGGAATACCAGCGGTCCAGGACCGCTCGCCACGCATCGAAATCCTTGACACGGACGAAATCGTCTCGAACGATTTGTCCTTGGGGGTGCGAAGCCGCGTACTTGATCCCGAACTTGCGCATCGGAACTCCAGCTCGTTCGGGGCCATAGAGTTCTTCTGCGAGGCGAAAATGCTCAAGCATTACGTCGCGTTGCTGATGGACGCTCGGCGCTGCCGGGAGGGGCTCCCCCTTGAATATTTTGCGAGCTTGTTCAAAGATCCAAGGGTTCCCGATGCAGCCTCGCGCTACGGTGACTCCATCCACACCGGTCTCTTGCATCATTCGCAAGCAATCCTCGGCCGAGAATAAGTCGCCGCTACCTAGGATAGTCTTGGCGGGGCCGACGTAGTCCTTCACTTCTTTGAGGAACGACCAGCGGCTCGGTCCGATATAACGCTGTTGGACTGTTCGTCCATGGACGGTGATGGCATCGATGCCGTAGGCAAACGCTCCATCGAGGATTTCATAAAAGTTGTCTCGACTCTCGGTGGTATCGTCGAGTCCCCGCCGCATCTTGATCGTCACAGGAATTTGCGATGGAACCTTGTCTCGAGTTTGTCGGACGATCTCCAACGCCACTGCAGGCTGGCTCAGATGGAAACCACCGCGGCAACGACCTAGAACTTTGCGCACTGGGCACCCGAAATTGATATCGATCACCGCGAATCCAGCTTCGACCAATTTCTGGGCGCCGAGCGCAAACTGTTCCGGTTCAGCTCCCATCAATTGACCCGCGACCGGATGTTCTTCGGGCGTGTTGTACAGAAAGTGCTGGGTCTTTTTGCGATCCTTGAGACTGACCAAAAACTGGTCGAGCATCACTTCGCACAGCGAGTAGGATGCACCCATGCGGCGAGCAATCATCCGCATGGCCCAGTCGCTGTATCCGCTGAGGGCAGCTTGGACGACTGGAAACCCGATATCGACGTTTCCGATCTTCAGTGGCTTGATTCCAGAGATCATAAAAGGGAAGCCTTTTCCGTTTGCGGCACATCTCCGGATCCGATGGAGGTGTGTGCGCTCTGGCCTTCGATGGCACGGCCTATGGTTTCGCCGACCGCATGTACCGTCGGTCCCCAAACGCCGATTTCGCGTTGCCGAAACAGTTTCATCGACGGGTACCATGGGCTATCGTCCCGATCGAGCAGCCAGCGCCAATCGGGAGTGAAGCCGAGAATCAACATGGTCGGGCGTCCCAGCGCTCCCGCGAGGTGTGCCATCGAGGTATCGCTGGTGACGACCCAATCCAAATGATTCAAGATGGCAGCGGTATCCATAAATGCTCCGCTGGATTGATCCAAATCGTTTGGGAGAGAGTAAATGGGGCGTTTGCCCGTCCACTCCCGCACATGTTCACTCCCTTTCCCAAATTGCAAACTGATCAATTGCACATCATCCAAATCCGCGAGGGGTTCTAATTCCTTAAGTGCAAACGAACGGAACATATCGGCTTGATGATCCGGGTTGCCTTGCCAGACCAAGCCGATGCGGTATTTGCTGGGTGGGAGAATGCGATTCAATTGGTTGCGCCAGTAATCGACCAAATTTTCTGGGATTCGAATGTAAGGGACATCGCTGGGGATATTCTCCACGTTGGTGTTGAGTACATCCGCAACGTCGATCAGCGAGCAATGGTAATCGAAAGGCTGCTCCACCTTCCAGGTATTCGGAACGATGGAATCGATCCCATCGCAGCCTTGGAGGAGCGCGAGCAGCTGCGGTTGCATATGCAAAATGGTTTTTGCGCCGAGCGACTTCATCACTTTGGCATATCGAACAAAGTGGATGGTGTCGCCGAGTCCTTGCTCGCTGTAGAGGAGGACGGTTTTTCCGCGTACATCTTGACCGGTCCACTTTGGTTGGCGGTAGTTGCTTTGGATGGCTTCCTTGCAGTTCCAACGGTATCGATATTCGCGCCACCCCTCAGGAAAATTTCCTTGAAGGAGATGGATCACGCCGAGGTTGCGGTGGAGTTCCGCATCATCGGGCTGGATTTTCATCGCCTCGTAATAGTACTGGAATGCCAAATCGATGCGTCCGGTCCATGCATGCAACGTGCCTCGGTTTCGATAGGCATTAAAGTAACCGGGTTGCTGATCGATCGCCTTCTGAAACGCGTCGTCGGCTTCGGCGACTTTGCCGAGATACCGCAATGAGTTCCCCATGTTGTTGAGCGCGATCGGGAATCGAGGTTGCAACGCGATGGCTCGCTGGTATGCCGCGACGGCTTCGGTGTACTGTCGTTGGTCGTGCAGCGCGATCCCCATGTAGCACCAAGCATTCGGGTGGTTAGGTTCACGTTGCAAAACGCTGGCATATACCTGTTTCGCGGCTTCGAATTGCCCGCGTTGGTGCGATTGCCAGGCTTGGAGAAGTTTCTCGTCGGTGGAAGCCATAGGTCTTTAGCGAGTTAACTCGCTGCGCCTTTCCTAAGACAAGGCAATAATAAGGTGACACGTTCTGATCGATCGGAATGGCTTTATAGTAAACCATTCGAAAGAAAAAAAGAGCCATGAGTTGCGAGTGCAACCCATGGCTCTCATGGGATTCAAAAATCCTCCGACCGTTTGCGGCACGACACGGAGCCGCTGCGAGACTGACGCAAATCGAGCGTGCTACTGCACTCGCCGTGATGATTTGGGCCAACGCATAATTATGGTCCCTCAGCCGGAAAAACGACCGGAGGCAAGAGTGCGAATCATTTCCAACTCGCACTGAAGTCAACTATAGGTCATCCGCACCACCGAGAAAAGGCGGATTGCGAGAAGTTTCATGATTCCACTTACGCGGCACCGCGATCGTTTTGTTGACGACGCAATCGTTTTCGTTCCGCTTTGGACATGTATCGATAATCGTAAGAGTTTTCGTCATCGTCACTGGCATCCGATGCTGAATTCGACAATTGCGAACTCGCGCCATAATGAGTGCCTGGCAATGGCCGACTCGGATCGATCGGTTTAGGTCCCGAAGACACAGTGCGACTTGCGGCTAAATCGGTTCCGGTCGAGTTCGACTCTGTAGATTCATCAACGGGCGGCTTGAGCTTCAATCCATCCAGCCAACTTGTGATGCGTCCAACAAGTTTCTTCACACGTTGCTGTCCCGGTTCCTTAGGTTCTTTGGGCTCCTTCGGTTCTTTCTTCGACTTCGTTTCACGCGATTCCTTTTTCGAAGCTACTAGATCCTCGCTCTTGCTTGGATCAGACGGATCGGACTTGGATCGGCCGAATGGGAACCAACTCTTATTCGGCTGAGCGTCTTCATCGACAGCCACAGCGGACTTGGACTTTCCAGTGGCAGGTTCCGGTGCAGATGCTTTTGCCGCGATCGGTTTCGATGAGGATGGCTTTGATGCAACGGTATCAGTGTCTGCATCGTTGGCCAATTCAGCAGTCTTGGACTTCCAAAACTTTGCCAGCCAGCGTCGCTTTTCGCGTGTTTCAGCATCCGGCGAATCACCCTCGGAATCGCCAGGCACGTGTGTGGATACTTTTTTCGCAGCAGGCTGTTTCTCGGCGGATTGTTTTTTCGGTGTGGTCGCTTCGATTTCGGCGTCGGTCGACGCAGGAACTTTTCGGCCGAACCAACCCGACTTCTTAGTCAACCCTATATCGACCGGCCCGCCATCATCTTCACGCAACAACTCACCATCGACGAGCTGTTCATTGCGTTCGCTGCGGTGAGGGATGAATCCAAAAAGTCGCATTGGCTTTTTAGGTTCCCCAAACTCGTCGAGAGCCACCGACTTCTTCGGGCTTGTTTTTGAACTCGTTGAGGCAGCCGTGCGACGCGTAGTAGCGGTGCCTTCCTCTCCTTCCTCGTCATCGTCGTAATCGCCCTCGAGATCCTCATCTTCGGAGGAACGGTTTCGCCATGGAAGCCAGCTTCGTTTAGGAATCGTTCCCAAAACATCCTCATCGCTGTCCGCTGATTCACCCTGAGCGTCGGGATCCTTGGAACGTTTCCACGGCAATTTTTGCATCGCGAAACCAGATTGCTTGGCCAGCGTCGTCCGCTCGAGGAATCGCTTTTGAGCTTGAAGATAACACTGCCTCAAGTAGAGTCCGGCCGCTTGAAAGACCGCCAGTACTCCTCCGAGCCAACATGCACCTACGATCAAATCAATTGTGCCAGGACTCCAATCGAGTTTGAGCAAGCCCGTTCCGAGAACCGCGGCGCTGGCCCATGAAACGAGACCACCGATCAGGAGAACTAAGGCCGCTGGGGTGGATTTCAATTCCGTAGAGAGTCTCAAGCCGATCAGACCTACGAACGAGGCATAGGTTGCCAAAACCAACGGCCAGCCCCCGTACCCGATCTCGCTGCGAGTCCATGGATCGATGCTTTGGCCGAGGAGAAAGAGAGACGCTGTCGATGTGTCAAAGCTCGAGAAGATCGCTACGCCCGTCAGCATGATCCATATTCGATACCTCGCGTTGTAATCATCCGCTTTGTGGCGTCGCAATTGAAAAATCATCCACGCGCACAGCGCGGTCATCATCCACAGTTGGCTCGTCAACCAATTCGCAATGCTGTGAGGGCTGCGCAAGTCGAATAGTTGCCACAGAAGAACCGGGGACCGACCCATAGAGTTCGCACGAACGTGAAACCAATAATGGCAACCAAGCAGCATACCCCACGTGCACCATAGAATCGCAAGTACTGACGCCAACGATCCCGGCCGTACCGGAATGAGTTGCACCAAACGATGCTGGCATGTTTTGCGCACCCCCTGGCTGTACCCTTTGTCACTGT
>Ga0194130_10005839_pt1 | contig 14554 bp, 13 predicted proteins | sample TA2KigsurfametaG_FD_160084 | JGI IMG/M metagenome (GOLD analysis project Ga0194130, IMG submission 160084) | Freshwater microbial communities from Lake Tanganyika, Tanzania - TA2015050 Kigoma 12 surface | ecosystem: Environmental > Aquatic > Freshwater > Lake | place: Tanzania: Lake Tanganyika... | reverse complement strand
TAATGCCGATGCGGCCTGGCCGCGAGGGGCTGTAGCTCAGCCGGATAGAGCGACGGTTTCCTAAACCGTAGGTCGTGGGTTCGAGTCCCGCCAGCCCCGTCCTTCAAAACCCCTGTTTTGCCAAGGGTTTCCAGGGAAGAGAGGCCCCGGAAACGTCCTCTCCCCGCCCCCTGCAGTTAGGCAAAAATCTAGGCAAAACGGCACGGATCGACCACGATTAGGCAAATGGTTAGGCAAATCCGGTGCCCCCCTCCGACCCCTGGCTTAGCCGCCAGAACGCTGCTCTGAAGCTGAAAGGGCATGGGGTCACCCTTGATGTGGCGGGGGGTCGGGTGCGTCTGCGGGCGACCATGCCGCCGCGGCCATCAGATCCTCCCGGTTCCGAGCCCAAGCAGCACCGCATCAGCACCGGTCTTGCCTACCCGGATCAGGCCAGCCAGTCTCTGCTGCTCGCCGAGCAGCTTGGCAACGCTCTGGAGCGCCATCGGCTCGGGCTTGAGCCCTTCGACTGGACGCCCTGGCTGCCCAAGGGACGGCAGCGGAAGCCGGAGGCAGCCGCCGAGCAGCCGGAGGGCCTCAGCGGCGGGCAGGTCATCCGGATCACCCGCGGCTGGTGGGGGAGGCAGCGCCGGCGAGGCCCCTCGTCTGAAGACAGCTGGAAGGTCGACTACGAGGCTCCCCTGGCTCCTTTGAAGGGCATCAGCTCTCTTTTGCCTGAGCATCTGGTGGCCCTGGTGGAGGCCACGCCCTCAGGCAGTCGATCAAGGCGTCGGGCGTCCCAGGCCGCGGCCACGGTCGCCCGAGCTCTCGATTGGTCTGAACAGTTGGTGTCTCAACTGCGGGAACTGGGCAAGGGCTACAGCGCCGCGCGCAGTCAGTCGACAAGGCAGTTGCCCTCCGAGGAGGCGATCGAGGCCTTGATCGATCGCCTCCCTCAACGTTGGCAGTGGCCCGTCGCCGTGGCGGCCACCTATGGCTGCCGGCCCCATGAGGCTCTTCTGTTCGCGGAGGTGCAGCCTTCTGGTCTGCTGCGCATCGCCGATGGCAAGACCGGTGCGCGTCAGTCGCTGGCTATCCCGCCGGAGTGGATCGACCGCTGGTCTTTGCTGCAGAAGCGTTTGCCGGCCTTCAATGCCCAGCGCAGCCACAGAGATGTCGGCGCGCTAATGGGGCAGGCCTTCCGCCGGGCCGATGCCGATTTCCAGCCCTATGACCTGCGCCATGCCTGGGCGGTACGAGCAATTCACAATCCGAAGATCTCACCGTCTCTGGCGGCCAAGTCGATGGGCCACAGCCTTGCGGTGCACAGCAGCGTTTACCAACGTTGGTTCGATGCCCATGAGATGGAGTCGCTACAAGCCGACCTCACCGCAACGTCTTGAGATAACGCTCCACGTTCACCAGGTAATAGTGTCGTTTGCCTGAAGCGATCTGCCGATAACAGTCGGGCGGAAATCCTCCTCGAAGAATCCGCGCCTTGAGTGCTCGGGGTGACTTCAAATGCAATAACTGGGCTGCTTCTCGTAGAGGGAGCCAAGGACTTGGCTGTTGCTGCGGTCGTGGGTGGAGAGTGGCGTTCAGAAGTCTCAACTGAGCCGAGAGCTGAGCAAGCTGTTCCGAAAGGTCGATGGGAGTTGTGTCCATCCAGGCTGTTACGTGTCTTCCTGGGAAGATCTCGCGCTCTCTGTTTGCATGTCCACTCCCAATTCTTCGTGCAACTTGTCTGGCAAGTCCGATGATCTTGCCGGACATCTCGTGTCTGGATTTGGTAGTTGATTTCGAATAGCTGATGGGGAATAGTTCTTTGTGTAGTCCGTATTCTACTCGTGATTAGGATTGAGCCAAGGGCCACAGAGCACCTGAACTTCAAGGTCTATCCAGGCTTGCTGAACGCCCTAGATAGGGCTGCAGTTCAGTTTGGCGCTTCACGATCTGCTGTTGCAAGGGCTCTTCTTCAAGGCGCACTTGACCGCCTCAAGTGTGAGCCGGGGGAGGCCCAATGAGATTGCTCCAAGACCTTGCTGGTCTCTTTGTCTGTTGCAACATTTATCTGTTTAGATTCATGAAAACAAGACTGGGATGTGTTGCCTCCTGCTTCTGCGCCCTTGATCAGTTAGAGAGGCAGCCATGAAAAAAGCCGCCACAGAAGGGGGTGGCGGCCAGCATGAGCAATCTGGACGCATCTTATCTCAAGAACACCTCGCGAAGATTCGTTCGTCTGCTCTCAATGATGCAGCCATTGCTGCTCTGAAGTGGCGCAGTCTCAAGGATGGCCGCCTGGAGATTGATTACTTCAAGCCAGACGGCAGCATCGAACGGTGTGAAGACGAGTCTCCATTCCGTCGCTGGCGGAGCAGTGACACCAAGATCGCTCAAGCCAAGGCTCGTGGAAAGAGGCTTCCGAAATACCTTTCGCCAAAAGCCAACGGCTGTCGCCTATATCACTCCCATTATGCGATCGCTGCTGATCATTACGAAGACCGGCTACGAAATACCCAGATACCCCTCAGGATCACGGAGGGGGAGCTCAAGACAGAAGCCGCCAACCTGCACGACCCAGAGCGGCTGACGATCGGTCTTGGAGGTGTCAGTAGCTGGCGGGATCGCCGAAATGGTGGTGAGGAGTCAGCGCCTCTACCGGAGCTTGAGGGTATCCCACTCGTGGGTCGGGAGGTTCGCTTGTGCTTCGATTCCGACCTGAACAAGCAGCAGGTGTTGGCGGCGCTGAGAGCCCTCGCCGGGTGGTTGCTCGAGCGAGGGGCTCACGTCCTGATCGAGATCCTCCCCAATGGTCTGGACGGAGCTCGCCTTGGACTCGACGACCTGATCGATCGGCACGGCTCGGCAGTGTTCCTGGAGATCGCCAAGATTGCACGTCATCCGTTCAAGACGGTCCGCAAGGACGGTCGAGAGCTCCTCGTCTGGGCGTTCAATCCAGAGCCCCTCGACACACGGGAACGAAACGTCTACCTCCACGGTCTTCACGGACAGCATTGGCGCCGCAGTGATGATGCAAAGGATCACTGGCAGCACTGGTGCGACACCCACTGGCAGGCCGTGCCTGGTGATGACCACCTGGCCGCCATCGTTGAGCAGTTTGCGGCTCTGCAGGATTGGAAGAACCGTGAGCTGATCACGATCCGCAGTCTGATGGCTGCGTTCCGCCGCTCGATCCGCCCGCCGGCCAATGGTGCTGGGGCAGTGGGCTTGGTGCCGTTCCGAAATGGCTGCTTGAGGCTGGCTGATCAAGCCCTGATCCCGCATGACCCTGAGCATGGAAATACTTGGTCGCTGCCCTTCGATTACGCCCCAACTGCCCGCTGCGACAAGGTTCAGGCGTTCTTGCTCGATCGGCTTGGCGACTACGACTCAGTGTTGATGATGCGCGCGTTCTGCCGAGCCCTGCTCCGCTCCGAGCACCTCAAGTGCTTTCTGGAGATCACCGGCCCGAGCAACACCGGCAAATCGGTGATCGCTAACCTCCTGCAAGCGATGGTAGGCAGTGACAACACAGCTGCGATGGGCCTGCACCGCTTGGAGGACCGGCAGCAACGCTTTGAGACGCTCAAGCTGCGGAATCGGCGTCTGGCGTTGTTCAGTGAATGCCACGACTACAGCGGCTGCCTGAACAATCTCAAGGCCATCACCGGCGGCGATCCAATCCCGGCTGAGATCAAGGGTGGCAGGCACCTCGACATCACCTATCGCGGTGGGGTGGTGCTTGTCGGTAACGCTCCAGTCCGAGCCAGCGACCCCAGTGGGGCTGTCGTCAATCGGCGTCGATCACTGCTGGTCTACAAGGTCGTTCAGGCCGCCGATGAGCGCCAACTGCTCGATCCTGATGGTCAGGGCGGCTGGAAGGGTGAGCTGGCGGGGGAGCTTGCAGGACTGGTGAACTGGTGCTTGGCGATGGAGCCCGCTGAGGCCCGTGCTGCACTTGGTCGCGACGTGCGTTCCCTGGCTCGGGCTGAAGCCGAATTGCAGACGCTGCTCCTCAGTGATCTATTGGCCGAGTGGGCCGAACACGCACTGGCTTGGGATGAGCGTGATGGCGCCTGGATCCGTGTGGGCGTTGCCAACGATGCCCCCAATCAGTCCCTCTATGCGAACTATCTGAAGTGGTTGGAGCAGCAAGGCCGCAATACACGTCCATTGGCACTGAAAAGCTTCAAGGCCAAGCTCGTCGACCTACTCCGGGACACACTTGGGCTTCCTTTGCCCGGCGGCTTCACCAACGCTGGCCAGTACAGGGAGCGTGGTGTTGGATCTGTCATCCCGAGCCTGCGGCTGCGATTGAGCTTTGAGGAAGGGGCGGGGGTGATCCGATATGCCTTCATGCGGCGCGCTGATCGGCCTGACGCGGAACGGGTCGCGACCGATGCGGAACGGATCGGGAACGGCAAAACACCAGTAGGGAAAGAATGGAACGGATGGAATGGGTCAGAGACCTTCAGCCATAAGGAGAAAAACGAAGCTGACAGTTCATCTTCTACAGGGGAGGTATCCGCCGTATCCGTTCCAGCCGTTCCTTCCATTCCCCAGAGGGGATCTCAGCGTTCCGCATTCGTTCCCGAAGCAGGTCGATCCGTTCCGGGCTCGGTTCAGCCACGGCTCCTCAAACTGGAGCCCGGGCTAGTGGGCAGTGGTTCTGATGCTTTCAGTGACGGTGATGACCCTGCTTGGGGGCCGCGGCCAGAGGTGGCGTGAATAGCCTCTTCACAAAACTCTTCGCAGATGGCGACAGCAGTTGGGGAACCACAAGCCCCGGCTCCATCCAACACTTTCCCAACATGAGCACTGGAGCATTCGCCAGCACCCGCAGCAGGGTTCGCTGCTCTCCGGCTTTGGGGGGGCAGGCGGTGGCTAAGGATGGGATTGGAGCGGCAGTGCTTCCAGCCGCCCAGGCAGCGGACTGCTCTAGCCGCGCTGCACATAAAGATTCGGCAAGTTAAATATAAGCAGGCTAAAAGAGACAACCACAGCAGCACTCTGGCAATAGAAAACCTTAGGGGCAATCTTGCCGAGCGCCAAGACTATTCCAGCCCAGAAGAGAGATTCTTTGACCGCAATAGATTCAAATGGTTACGAATATCAGGCACAAGTCGCTCGCCAATGAGAAGCGCGGCAACGGGAACAAAAAGCAAGTACCACAAAACGTAGTTCATATGATAATGGATGAATGAATGCCCTTTGGCAGCAAAAAACCAACTTGCCGATCCAATAAAGAAGCCCCCGAGCACAAGAGCCGATGGCGCACTTCTCCAAAATGTCACAGCGTTCAGAATAACAAAAGCGGGGAACATAAGCCTTGCAAATTGATAAAAGAAACCCGCCGTAAATGCATATAGCCAGGCTTTTGGCGGGAGCAGGATAAACTGCCTATAGGCATCTAGAACATTTCCAGATTTTAGATCATCACGGATTTGACGCAGCACAGATTTGTGGCGTTCATCTAATGAACGAGAATCAGGAGTGTTGCTTATCCATGGCAAGAATGATGGCACAAGCAAGTAACCGGATGCAACTTTGATTGGATTTGCGGTTAGCGAGGCATTATAAGCATCACGACATTGTGTGAGCTCTTCAGGGCTATTAGACTCGCTACACACTCTTTCAACAACAGATGCAGGCGTGACTGAGCTGGCCCTCTTCAATGCAGTGTCCCAAATAGTCTCTAAACCAGGCTTTCCAAGAGCCGTAAGCTGGCTTGCATGCATATTAATAGCCATCCCAAAAGCTAAGACAAACACTAAGGTGATAATCAGACTTCCCTGAACGACAAGAGATTTGCGAACACAGCCTCGACAAGTCAATGAAACAAAGACCGCCAGTGATGCAAGATAGATGGTAGTTATATACTCATAGCCACAGAGCAGCTTTGCAAGAACGACACAAAAGAGCAGCGGGCCCAAGAGCAAGTAATTGATTGCGCGTCCTCTGTTTATGCTAACGCAAGAAACCAAAGAAGCCGACAAAGCAGTCACTAATGGAGGAAGAAACCAAGTAAACTGAACCCAATAGAGATTTCTTGCAAAGACAATTACCCATGGGCCTAGCGCCAGGGAAAACGCAAAAGCTGCTGACGCAATACCTGAAAACTTATTTGCTCGCAAGATAAGATAAGCAGCAGAGAGGCAAAAAGCCATGCATGAAGCCACGAGCAGTTGCAAGGAAGAGATAGAGAATCCCTTAGAGTAAAGATAAGCGAATACCTTCACCTGCAAACCATACTGCGAATTATAGGCTCCGAATTCACCATCACGGTTCCTATCGCTAAAAAGACGATGGGGATGCATATATTGGTCTTGGATCTCAGGCCGAGTATATCGACCAAGAATTACAGGATCACCCTCATTGGTATTTAATGAATCAAGAATACCATCCAGAACCAGCTCCTCCGAATCAAGCTGGTGCCGAATAAACCATGACGGATTAGCCGCGTAAAAGTAATTGCCAAAAAATGAACAAGTGGCAAAGACAAATATGAACCCAGCAACTAGGACGCGAGAGAAAGAGGGGGGGCTGCGGAAGTCTCTAAGCATAGCAAGAATCCGACAAGATTGCTAATACAAAAGATATGATAACACCGTCACAGAGCAAAGCACATATAGAGAGTGCTGGGACAACTCATTTATCGTGACTCGCAGACATGACACGCTCAATATTTACAGAATGAATGACCTTTGGGTTGTAACGGTTGGATACAGCCGAAGCCAAGGCCATAAGAAGATCCAGATTGCCTCTATAGAAAGAAATTTTCGTTGGAATAGGTCCGCCCGGATAAGTTCGGGTTGTCGGGACCTCAATGCAGCGAAGACCCAGCCGAGGGGACATGTAAGATAAGAACACAAGCAACTCATATGAAGAGAATATAGAGCGAAAGATAGATAAGCCTGGGTGAGCGAGAAGTGTAGCGCTGTAAGCTCGAAAACCCTGCGTTGTATCTGTCCATCCGAATCCAGAGAAATGCCTCAGCACGGGAGCATGAATAAGCCTGATCGCCAAAGATCGCACAAGCGGAGTATTAACACCTTTCCCGCCAGCTATGAAACGAGAGGCCTGCACAAAGTCATATCCATCTTGCAGCGCAAATATGAGCTCCGGTACTTCAGCTGGATCATCCTTGTTATTTCCATCAATCGTGACAACGCCCTGGTATTCATTGCATAATGCAAATGAATAGGCAACTCTCAGCTGTGCGCTTAGCTTCCCGTTATCAGTTTTGGTCAGCAGGCCTCTGACGCCACCAGACCGCAAATACTCATGACTGAGGGATCCATCCTTACTGCCGCCATCAACAATAATGATGTCGGCAAAAGCATCAATATTGGCCTCCTTGAGCCGATGAACAAATTGACGGATGCGGTCTCCCTCATTGATGACAGGAACGACAACGCAATAATCACTCGTCTTGCCATCCCAGAACTCAACTCGAAACTCAGGAACCTCCCAATCAGGCGGGAACTTCCTGCGTATCTCTTCTGCCTGGCCGACTTGACGCGATTCCATTTCAGCGTGCACCTGATGTCAGCAGAATAACGCCGAGGACAATGAAACCAAGGCCGACAACCATGGCTGGACGAAGAGCTTCACCAAGCACCACTACAGAAAGAACAGCGACGGAAGCAATGGCACCGGATGTCAAGGTTGGGTGGGCAACGTTCAATGGGAAGAACTTGAGAGCAACCGCATAGAGAACAAAGGCTGAGCCATACAAGAACAAGCCCAAGAGCAAGGGCCAGTTTTCAAGTGCTTCCCAGGGCGCGGTGAGGGATGGAAGCCTGAAAGGAGGCTGCAATGCCAGTTTGATCAACAAACTGGCAGAGGCATTGGATGCGATACCCAAGAGGAGAACAAGCCACTTCATCTATTCACTGCTCTCTTGCTGCAGATCCGTAACAAGCAACGACGTGCTCAACCGATGCCTCCACTGCAGCCATGGGGTCATCAGTGCTGTTGGTGAGCATCTCGATGGTGACCGGAGCATCTGGAAAGAACTCTTGTAGAGCAGCAGCAGACGCTGGGTGGTCCGTTGCCCCTGTGCCTACAGGGACCAGCTGAGGTTCGCTTGCATGGACATGCCCGATGAGACTCCGATACTCACTGCAGATCTTGGATGGACTCTCTCCATTAATGGAGAGAGCACCGGTGTCGAACTGCATCCTGATCGCTGGATGGGCCACGGCTTCGACAACCGCCGCAGTTTCCGTACTGGAGGTCATGAAGTTTGATCCATAGCACTCTGGATTTGGCTCAAGGCAAATGGTGACTCCATGACGGTGGGCCAACTCCGCAAGGCGCCGAAAAAATGAGATGGCCTTCTCAAAGGCTTGTTCGTCTGACAGCCCGGAACGATCTCGATTACGCGGAGAACCAAAGACAAGACGACGTGCATTCAAGCCGTCGCCAATCCTGCAGACCTCTTGGAGGTGATCCAACATTCGTTGCTGGACATCAGGCTCAGAAAACAGATTCAGGCCTTGCGTCCCGTAGAGAAGTGACTGCATGCCAATAATCTCGATTCCTCTGTCAAACCACCAAGACCGCACTCTGGCAATATGTTCTACGCTGGCCTCGGCAAAATCAGAGAAATATTTACCCGGAGCAATATCAATGGCATCAACACCATGACGTTGAAGGATGCCACAGACCTCCTCATCATGCGTCGTTTCCCAGGCGATGTTCGAAATAGAGACTCTCATGCTTGTTCTCAACTGTTAGGGGAAGCCTTGGGTTCCGTTTGGGCATAGGCACGCACTGCCTGCAGGGTCTCTCGCCTGCTGTAGGTGTATCGCCCAGTGCCACCCAACTGTGTAGCATATGCTGTCTGGAAGTCATAGGACATTGGATGGTCTGCGACACGATTGTCAAATGATTGACCAAATCCCTCCTCACTGACCTCACTCACGCTGATGGGCTCAGCAGTCAAATGCACCAAGTTCAGTCCTAACTCCATCAACCGGTGGAGATCAGTCCAAAGGTTGACCATTGGATAAAACTGGAAAACGCCCCGACTATCGACCTTCAGCAGTTCATTCTGATTGTGGATATCATAAATAATATTCTTTCTTAGCCCAGGCCCGACAAGGCCGGGCAGGCGAACGATCAGAGCCGAGGGGAACTGCCTCTCAACAAACTGTTCTAGTTCACGACGATGAAGGCCATACGGATGAAGTCCGACTGTTTCCACAGACGAAGCTTCGTCAACACCTGACGGGTCGAGAAATACATCGACCGTGCTGATGAGAATGAACCTTTCACATCGCGCCGACGAAAGGGCGTTGATCAGCTTTGCGATACTGGCACGATCTTCGTCGGGCTGCTGATTCGCGAACCATTTCTTCGCTGGAGCACCAGCGCACACCAGCAAATCATAGTCTTGATCGGCAATCTCTTGAATATCTGTAGACCGAAAGAAGGAATTAAAATGATGCTGCTTCTTTAGCGTTGTGCCGACAAAGCCAGTGTGGCCGATCAGGCCATGGCGACCAGGTAAATCCATGTTCAGCACTGCAGCCGTGGTAGCTCGTTAATCGATTCAAGTAAATCGTAGATGTTATCTATCTTGCCGCCAAGCACAGAATACAATCCTGGGGTCGAGGTGGACTCGCGAAAAAGGATGGGCCTCCCATCATCTGACTCATTCTTTTCAAGAACAGTCTTCACTTCAAAGAGTGATTCGCGATATCTTGATTTGGCAAGTGCAGGTAGATAGCGAGAGGCGTCGCGGATCATCCGATCGACTCGTGTCTCTAGGGTCGACTGCTCAAGGACGTCATAAGGCGAAAGACCATATTCATCGACCCAAAACGAATGAGGTGTATAGCGCACATGCGAAAGGCTATGGCAACCTTTTGCAGGGAATGGCATTGTGGAGAAAAATGGACCATCCATCACTGTCACTCCGATTTCTTCCAGCTCAGGAGGTGGTTCGATCAAAGCGAGTTCTGCGATCTCATGCTTTAGGCGAAGACGTCCGGGGCTTTGATCCGCCTCGACTTGCGAGAGACCGCTGTAGGTGCAGTTAAATCCAATCGGATAAGATTTCGTTGTCTTTGTACCTGAGCTATCACGAATAGATACTTGAATACTATTTTCAGCACCCGCCGACGCATCTGTGATCAGCTGATCAAAATGGCAACCAACTCCTGATGCCGCCAACTCCTGATCGGCCCAGCTTCTAAGCTTAATGGCATCAAATGCATATTCTTCGACCTTGTAGACGGCCTCGATCAATGCTGGATTGAAAAGCTCACTGATCTCGGTCTCGGCTTCTTGAAGGGGGGCACCAACTTGATCGCAGAATCTTGTAAATTGCGTGGACGTGACCTTTGAGTTGCGCCTGGCTAAGGCGTAATACTTTTGAAAGTCGGACTTGACGCAATTGCTCCAATCGGAGCAGAAACGGTGAAAGTTCTCCCGACTCCGATAGGCTGTTGTAAAGCTGCGTGGGTAGTGGTAGCCGCTGTGCAAGCGTGCCTGATTAGCAAATGAAGCACGAGTCAGCAGAGCAGCTTCTTTCTCGTAGATGTCGACATTCTCTATTCCTTTCACTCGTTTGAGATACAGGGCTATGACGACTCCGTAAAAGCCTCCGCCGATGATGCAGGCACTCTCGATGGCCATATATGGATAGGAGCCGCCTACGACTTGAATAGAGACTTTTGAGACTTTGGCGTCATTGCGCCATCGACCTCGACGTTGAGTCTCTCTTTCCTGGTCAATCTCGCTGACGTGAACTCGTCTGCTATGTAATATGCAGGGCCTGAGTTTGCCTTGCGTGAAATTTCAAGTACATACTCAGATAGCACGAGCAGCACAAGAGAGATCAAGAAGAACATGCCAGACTGTTGCATTGAGAGACTGACCCAGCCCGGGGCAACATCTTCTTTAAGGGCCCAGATCAAAACAACATAGACCGAATAGGCAAGACTCGAGAATGCTCCGACTGCCGATAAGGTGGTCGCTAAACGCAGTGGACTCTCGCTAGATGATGTGACTAGCTGGATCCCTCTTGAGAGGCTTTCACGCATTTTGATCGTATCTGCGTTTCTGCGCAGGAGCGGACTTCTGATAGAAGTCCGCTTGAAGCCTGTCGTAGAAGGAAGATTTCTGAACTTGATTTGTGGATCTGGAAACTGCAGTAGATAGTTGACGACCCGCCTGCTGATTGCAATTAGGCTTGTTGAGTACGAATCAAGATCAAGCCCCGTAGACAGCTTGGTGACGACGCCAAAGGCTCGGTACAGGAGTGTTCTCGGCAGACTTCTGCGCCCTTTTGTGAAAGATCGCATGGTGAACACGATGTCGTTGCCATTGGCTGCTTGACTCGTTAGCAGGCCTAATTGGTCAAGATCACCTTGATGTGGGTGAAGGCAGACAACGATGTCTCCAAGACTGTTTTCAACGCCAACCCACCTTGCCGTTAAATCGTCAACGCGCCCAGCCAACGTATAAACCTGCAGGTTGGCTTCTCCAGTTTGTGACGTCAGCTCGCGAAGAATCTCAGACGTTCCATCAGTAGATCCATTGTCAACAATGACAATCTCGTAATCACTTGCAAGACGAGATGCTATGTTTCCAGTGCATCGGATGATTCCTGGTATTCGGTCAGCATCATTTTGTGTAACAAGGACAACGCTAAGTAGAACCGGTAATCGGGTTGAGCTCATGACGCAGCCGGCCTACTTTGGTCAGAATAGGCTGACTGGGTTGGGTAGGTGCGATAAGAGGGGTGCCTGATGGACATAGTGCTGCTGCGGGAGTCCAGGATGGCAGACTGATGACGGCCGCCTTCGCAGGGCAACAACCAGACCGTTTCCTCAAAACTAAAAGCGAACAGTGGCGCCGCAAAGACCAGCAAGTTTTTAGTGCACTGCCGCGGGCGGCAGGCTGCGACCAAGGGAGGCAGAGCGGAGCGCGATCAAGAGTCAGCCACCGGTCTTGGATCTAACCCTGTTGCCTTTCTAGACCCTAGCTAGCGTCGCCCTACATGTTCACCTGCTTGTACGACGCTCCGGCTATGCCTTCCAGGCCAGGCGCGTTATCAGGATCGCCAGCAAGGCTCAGCAGGAGCTGGCGGATCTCATGGGCCATCACCTCCTGCACCACGAATCCAGCCTGCGCTGCATCGAGGCCCAGGGCACCGGCCAGACTATGATCGATCCGATACGGCAGCCCCTCAAGAGCCTGCCGAATCCTTTGACCCTCCTGGAAGGCAGCACGAGCCACTTCCTCTCGCGAGATGAGCTTCCCCCTGCGGGTGTCGAGGTCGTGCTGGGCGATCGCAGCCTTGAGGGCCTCCAGTCGCTGCCTGCTTTCAGCGATTGATGGGAGACTGTCTTGGGAGGTTGCCGGTAAGGCAGGCGAGGCAGGCAGGCTTGCCCTCCTCACTTGAGGTTCACCTGTCTTGATCGAGCTCCTCGGATGGAGAGACGCCGCCGTGACGCCAACGCGGCTCTGGGCGTACGCCTCCACCTCCGCTCGCGACAACATCCCTGTGCCGGACACCTCGCTGAGATGACCCGCCTGGAGCAGCTGCGAAATCCGTGGTGACGACACCCCCAACAGTTCAGCCGCCTGCCGTTTTCGGATGAGCTCTGGCATCAAGAACCCAAGCCACCACAACGGTTTAAGGGTATTGAGGGGCTTCAGTTAAGAGCTTTTCGGGTCTGCCGCTAGCGAAAAAACGGGGCTTCATGGCACCCGCTTAGGGGTGGCCCGGCCCTGGAAGGACCCATCCGGGGGGGTGTGCCTCAGTAGGGACTGAGGATCTGGCGAACCTCGTGCGCTCCGTGATGCCCTCCCTTGCCGGGGCGGACCAATTGCACCCATTGAAAAGTGCCTGTGAGGGTGAAAGGGAGTTCCGCTTCACCTCTCCTGACTTTCCCCGCTGCTCGATTCACCGCCTTGTCGAAGGCCAGACGGTCCGTTGGTGGGATGAAGGTCGCCTTGGCTTGCACCGTTGTTACCACCGGACCCGCGTGGATGAGTGCTGGGATCTCCTGTCTCTTAGAGCTCCGCTTGCCGCCTTGAGCTTCGTCCGATCCACTGCTGATCCTGATGCCTTGAAAGGTCATGGTGTGCTGATTCGTGTCGATTGCAGCGTATGGAGGTCGCCTCAGGTCGAAACAAAGCCCTGACTGGCAGTGCTGAGCTGGATTGCCTGCCTGAGGCCCTTCCATGGCCTTTTCAATTGACCTGGGAGCTGCTCCGCCAGGTCGTCTTGTGTCGAATTTTCCCTTGGGCATCGCCCCGAGACGACCCTCGCTAGGCAAGTCACTAGGCAAGAGGGCATGAGAGTCGTTGGCTCGACTCGCTCAGGCTCGGTTTCCTAAACCGTAGGTCGTGGGTTCGAGTCCCGCCAGCCCCGCTTGCTTCCCCTGCATGGCTTTGCCGATCGGTAGCCCCCACTACCTGTGGTGGGGTGCCGATCCGGGCCACTGCCGCTAGCGTGGCCGCAGTTGCCACGGGGCCATGGCACAACTGCATGATCTCCCGTAGATTCCATCCTCTTTGGAGTAGATGAGTGAGTCGTGATCTTCGAAAGCTGTGGGTTGATCCACCAGAGATACCGATCCAGTCAAAGGTCTTACGGAAGAACTGATCAACTGACTGGGTGGAGATTGACTTCTCTCCCTTCCTGTATTTTGTATTCTTCGACTCGGTAAAGAATATATGATCGTCATTCTTGAGTTTATGTTGTTTTACCCATGATTCCAACCCATCCATGACCCTAGGATGGATGGGGACCATCCTTGATTCCTTTGTTTTGGTGGAGGACTTTTCTATTGTGAGAGTTCCTTCTCTGAAGTTCAGGTTGCGAACTTTGATTGTGGTGATCTCCTTTACCCGACCAGCTGAGAAATACATCAGTTCAGCCAGTAGAGAGTATTTGATCGGAAGGTTTGAACAGAAGATCTCAATCTGATCTTCGGTCAGGCAGGCGGATTTTCCTGATCGGTTGGTCTTACACATCTCTGGTGGTCTGGAAGGTCTTCGATCAAGGGATCGGGACTAGTGGTCGATCGACCTTGATCTCCGTCCATCATACTTGATCTTCTAGATAAAAGACCAAGTAAAGAATCGACCTATGACTGAATTTTGATTTTGTGGGTGGGTGATCGGTCGAATCGACCCCCGAATTGACTCAAGATGTGAAGAAAAGCAACAAGGTGATTTGACTAAAAGTAGGTGATGCTGTATATGGACTTGTATATGGGGTGTTGTGATCCACACCTGTCGGTCTGCTCGTTTTTCGGGAGAATCGTTCGAACCACTCTCAAACCCTTCGTCGAGAATCCAGTCCAGTCGGTAGTGAGACATCTTGAGAGTTCAAACGATTGAACTTCTGCTTTTGTTCATGCCGATACTAAAACTGCTCAAGACGACTGGAACAACTAGCATGATCTGGAGGACAGATCCATAGCATTCTTCGACTCCGAAATCGTGCAGGAGGAGGCCAAGCGTCTGTTTGGCGATTACCAGCAACTGATGCAGCTGGGGGGGGAGTACGGCAAGTTCGACCGCGAGGGCAAAAAGCTGTTCATCGAGC
>Ga0194130_10005838_pt1 | contig 14555 bp, 23 predicted proteins | sample TA2KigsurfametaG_FD_160084 | JGI IMG/M metagenome (GOLD analysis project Ga0194130, IMG submission 160084) | Freshwater microbial communities from Lake Tanganyika, Tanzania - TA2015050 Kigoma 12 surface | ecosystem: Environmental > Aquatic > Freshwater > Lake | place: Tanzania: Lake Tanganyika... | reverse complement strand
TATATGATTCATAATCACCATAAGGATCGGCATCTGTACCCCCTATAGAAGAGGAAGATTTTTTAATTTTTTCGGTTATTAAAACAAGTAATTGATTTAATACCATATCGGACAATGCTGCCTTTACAAATTCAACAACATCACTGTATTCAAACTTGCCTTTTAAAACCTCAAAAGGATTTGCATACAAGCCAAATACGTAATGAGGTAAATATTTGGTTGTAAGTTTTGCACAATCACGAATTACGTGAAAAGCAGCGGGGTTTAAAATAGTAACACCGGTTTCGGGATTGGTACTAGCTTTAGAAGCAGGGCCAATAAGCTTGGCCTCTTTTGCCTGACTATTTTGAAAAAGAATATCAATAAATTTCATATACTAAATTCTTAGCTTCCTCATGCATTTCATCTTTACTTATACATTTATGTTCTATTCCGTAAAAGTCTAATATATTTAATCCACCCTTATCAAAATCATATCTCATAGAATATACTACTTTCTTTATGCCATATGCTGCAATCGATTGTGCACAATGAGAACAAGGCTGTAAGGTTATAGCTATTGTCTTTACTTGACCGGGGCTTACTCTTGCTAATAAATTGGTTTCTGCGTGTATCATAAAAGGTCTTCTTTTGTCGCGGTCAGCCCAAAATTTATCATCAACTACTTTTCCCGGTGCAAGACCATTATACGCAACACCTAATACCTCATTATTAAACCCAAGAGCACATGCTCCGACCTTCATATAAGGATCCTCGCTTCTACGTGTAGCCGCCCACGCTAAAAGTAAGGCGTGTTTATCCCACGAGATTCTTTGCATAATAATCTAACATTACAGCTACATCTGCTTTTAAGTAAGGGGTAGGGTAGTACAAGAATTCTTTTTCTTCTTTATTATAGTAAATTACACCTAACTGATTAACATTTCTACCCGTCATTCCTTGGTACATAAATGCATATAGAGAGAGCTGTAAAGCATAGGTAGTATACTCACAAGCTGTTAAATGCGTTAATGGGTGTAGCAAATACTCAGAGAACTGATTAAACAAATTAAACTTTTTATTAGTCTTAAGATCAAATACACTAAATCCGCCCTTATCTTCTAAACGAATAATATCAGCTGTACCGGCAATTTTATAAAGATGATTAAAAAGCTTTTCTTCAACAAGTAAAGTATCATCTTTTCCTATAACATTTAAGCTTTTATAGGATTCAATTAAATCTTCGTAACCATCTGCTACAATCTTCGCGCTATTATAATCTTCTAAAACACTATGTATCTTGGACCCGTAAGTTTTACTATCCGAGTTAATCTTCTTCCATCTCTCTTTAATTTCTTCTTGAGAGACTCCTTCTTTAGCAGCCACTCTTTTAGAAATAGCCTCGACGTCGAAAGGCTTTTTAAACTTAGATATCAGCTGGGTAGTCGATATATATTGTTCTTCAGTATAGGGATTGAGATAACTGTGTGAGATGGGATCAAATTTAAGCATATATTATTATACGCTTAGATACATTCTTTGCAATCGTTTACATAAAATTGATGTCTAATTAGGTATTCTTTAGACAGAGAGTTATCCATTATAAAATTTTTATTAAAGGATTTATTATATTCAAAAAATTGAGGGTAAGAACTGCAAACACTTAGTCGTTCTCTATCTCTACTATCATTAAATCCTCGATAAGATAATAAATTACTAGAAGTTATCAGTAATTTTTTATTTCTTGAAGACAAATATTTTAAATAACTTACATCTAAGTAATCATCTTTAAATACATTATAAAATTCTTTAGTAAAAAATAACTTAACATCTTCACTATCAAACCCACCGCCCCAAATACAACCTTTAATAGAGGAGGGATTTATTTCAAATACTTTAAATTCATCAATATTTACATTAAATCCAAAAGGAATAATAACTCCATACCCTTTAAAAATTCTATAATATATATTATGAAACTCAAAAAACTCTTTAGTAACTAAAAAGTCATCTTCTAATAAGATATGATAATCTTTGAGCCAAGATGTACTTATTTCTTTATAGAAGTCTATAACTAAGCAATGAATTCCAAAATTTATACTTTTAGAATAGCATAAAGACCCGTATTGTTTACAAAAATCTTTAACAAGCTTTATACACCTTAAGTTGTCTGTGTCTATGGTAGGAGATGCATCTAGCAAAAAATAAACATTACTAATTCCTAATTCTTTAAACAAGTTTAAATTTTGCTCTACAATTTTATGTCGTTTAAAGACAGAATATACAATAGGAATATCAAACATTAAAATGCTTAATACTTATCTTTAATATAGCAACAAGTGTATCCCTCGTTAATTTCGGTTTTATGAATTAAGACAAATCCGAGATTATATAGTCTTGAATTAAGCATTTCAAACCAATCTTTAGGAACATTTAGGAGTATACTATTTCTCTTAGAGTCTACAATGAGAGTGTCTGTAAACTCTTCGCACACAGCCGAGCATGTAGTGAGCAATCCCATAATAATATTTATTCATTTTCTCCATCCTCATCTAAATCAAAAGTTTCATCGTCATCAAATAAATTTGATGTTAATTGCGTGTCAGAAGAATAAATACCTTTCTTAAGACAACTTAGAAGTATATCCAATTCGTCTTCCTTTAAGTATAATGCACCTACTTCTGAGTCATTAATAGTAATTTTAACGTGAGTACAAGAACCCGTATTTTGTATTTTCTCTAATGTAATTTTATTCATTATTCTTTTCTAAATCAGAAACAGACTTTAATAACGCATTAATCTTTTCATAAATTGAGCCGACTATAGTAAAATCTATTGGTTTTATCAATCCTTTGTTAGCAACCATTTCTATAATATTATTTAATATCTTTAAATCAGAAACCGTTAATTCTGAAGAAATTTCTTTATCTGTACTCATTAATTATCGCTAAACCCGTTTGTTAAAGTGTAAACAGTATTATTATTTAAATCAGAAATTTTAATAATATCATGGGTAAGCTCATTACAATATTTTAGAGACTTGTAATGAGCATCAACTGCAGTATTTGCATCAATAATAATTTTTTTGTTTTTCTTGCTGTGGATGTCTTTTATAATCACTGTGTACTGCTCTATAAACATAAATATATTATATATTTTTAATTTGAATGTTCAAGTGTTTTTATTTATAATAGTGTTATGAGAGTATTTAAATTAAAGCCTACGAAAAAAACAGCTAAATGGCTTAGATCTACAGGGATTGACATTCCTGCATTGCAAAATGCTCTTTGCACTTTATATGCAGATATCGTACATTCTCCTCGCTATCAAAAAACTAATTTAACCCTTCAAGTAGATTTTTGCAGAGATTCAAGCTCTTATGTATTCGGAACAAACAAAATTTATTTATGTAGTAATCCTGATCTTTTAGCTAAGAGTCGTAAGCAAAAAATATTTGTAATATTTCTTCATTTTTTACATGAATTTAGACATTGGATGCAATCTCAGGTATTAGGTATAAAGGATAGTCAATTACACTACTCTGAGGATGATATGGATAGAAATACTAGAAAGTATTATTATGATAAGTTTGAGATAGATGCGCGTAAATTTGAACGCAAATATGTAAGGAAATTTATGAGATACTATATGTTTTTTAAGAAAGCTTCTTGATCACTAATTTATACAAATAACATATACATGGATAAGAAAACCAAGCTAAAAAAACAAAGAATAAAGGTAAAGAAAAAATCTTTTTAAGAAGAACGCTTACGAGCAATGAGCTCCAAAAAGAACAGCATATATAACAGCTAATTAGTTCTCCCAACCATTTATTTTTAATCATTACTGCTGTTTCAACTTGATCTATAGAATATAAATTTTTATCAATAAAAAGCTGACCTAATGTTATTTTAAGAGGGCTATAAAACCAAATTAAGAGAAGCGTTTGAGTAATAAAATAGCCAAGGAAAAACAATATAGGTAATGTCATGTCGGTTTACTTAATGAGGATGTAGCTTCTTTCCATACGGCTTCCATATATCGCGATTTTAACTTACCTTTGGCACAACTTGAACAACCCGGAGTATTTTCTAAATTAGCTAATTCTTTTTTATATGAGTTTCTTACCTCTTCACATAAAGGTATTTCCTGAGGACAAGGCCTTTCAAAATTAAAAAAATCTTCTAGTATAGTATTAATATTACTCATGTTTAAATATTTAAATAAAATACATGAAAATAGCAATTGGAATATACGGACATTATAAAAATTTTGAGAGGTGTAAAGAATCTATATTAAACCTTAAAAATCAATATAAAGCTGATATCTTTATAAGTTCTTATAATACTAAGTCTTTTTCGGATGACCAATATATTCTAGATAGAAGCAAAGAAATTTGTATAGACAATTTTAGGTTTTTATCTCCTAAAAAAATAGTTTTAGAAAAAAGTATTGATGTAGAAAAAGAAGTAAATAATAAGGTTATATCTTTTAAGAAGATATTTAAACTAACTCCTGTAAAAGAAATTTTAAGTAGAATTATATCTATTCGAAATAGAATAAAGGTTTTAGAATTAATAAATGAAGAATACGATTTTATAATTTTAATAAGACCTGATACATTATTTTTAAAACCAATTAAATTAGATTTTAAAAAGCTAAATATAGTTAAGCTTTTAAACCTGTTTCAAGATTCTATTATTGCAGGCCCTAGTTTTGTTATAAGAGAGCTTATTTATACTATACACGATAATTTTAGTATTGCTGTTAATAGAGGCAGTATTATTACCTGCCCTCATAAGGTATTAGAACATTATAGCAAAAAATACAATACCAATATTATAGAAAACGCATGGGTAACATTAATTCCTAAAGATAAAGATACTGTGGAATCTAGAGAAAAAGAGTTTAAAACATTATCTGTTTAGATAGATCGCCGTAATGTTCATCAGGCAGATCTTGTTTATTGAGAGGTAATTTTTTTAAAAGCTTTGATCCTTTAATTGCAAGTTCAGGATGAAGTAACATATTCCATCCACAGATATTAAAGCTTTGATTAGGAAGAGGCTTAGTAATATCTTTACCACAATTTCTTGCTTTTATAAGCCAATCATAAGCTTTTTTATTATCTAACAGTATTGCACCTCCCCTTCCAATTTTAAGATGTTTTTTATAATGAAAAGATAGACACATATATGAATTTTTAACATACATGTTGCTAGTAAATCTACGGGCACTATCAAACAAATTTAAGGGTTCTATTTTATATAACCCACTCCATTGAATATCTTTAAATTTAGTCCTAATATTTAAATGTTTTGCCGCAGCAGCAACTCCAATAAATGTATTTTTAGGTAACACAATTTGCTTTGGTTGCAAGTATTGCATACAAAGTAATAAAGCATTTGTACAGCAATCTACAGATACTGCATACTTACTACCGGTATATTGACATAAATCCCTCTCAAACTCTTCAACTACCTTATATAGATTTTGTAGATTTCTGTTAGTCACTAATAAATTTTTATATGGAAAATATTGAAATGCAATTGCTTGATGTAGAAAACAAAATACATCTTGACTTTACATATGAAATGTTAAAACAAAGAGCATCTAAAGATTTTATAGAAATAACTATTAAGAAATTTAAAATACCTAGTTTTGAAGAGCATGTAAACTATTTAAAAGAAAATATCATAAATTATAAATTTTTTTATATAATTTTTTGCAAAAATATTCCGTTTGCCGAGATATTTATTAATAAAAACTTCGAACTTGGTGTGTATCAGCATTTTTCAAATTTAAAGAAAATACGAAAGCAAAATACACATCTTAGGTCACAACCAAATAACGTAGTTATACATGACATTTTTCATCAAATAATAAAAAAACACAAAGCTGATGTTCCTTATATTATTGGTAAAATAAATACCATCAATACTCTCTCAATAAAAGGTATACAAAACTTAGGGTTCTCTAAGCTCTACGAATGCTATATTCTTAAAAATGACTGATTGTATTTTTCTTCCATTTTATAGTAACAAGATAAATAATTTTCTATATAACATTAGTTTCTGCGGTAAATTGGGTGTTCCTACTTCCCCGGTTTTAAAGTTTCCAGACAAAAATGATTTAACTGTAAATCTATTTAAATTTAAAAAAGCTCTTAAAACATCAAAAGATATATTTACTAATAATACATTATTAATTAAAAAAAATGAGAATTATCTAATACCTACTTTAGCTAGCTTTAAAACTACATTTAAATATGCTATAGTTATTGAAGATGATTTTTTAATGACAAAAAGCTTTATAGATATGATAGATTGTATTTTAAAAAATGAATATAACGCTTGTTTGGCTGTAGGGGTTAATAGTTACGATAAAGGAGTTATTTCGCTGTATTCACAAACCCTTATTAATATTCCTATACATTCGGCTTTATATAATATAGATTACATTTTAAATGCTATGCAAAAGGAAATAATTATAGATAAATCAGAGTTTCCAAACTTTATTTCGAATAAAAATAAAGATATGCTTTACAATAATTTAAACAATATTTTAAGTGTTAAAGATAAATTATCTAAAAAAAGATTATTAGATTTAAAATTATTTTTATATAACTTAAAAAATAATATATATACTTATGTTCCAAAAATTACTCTTACTCCCTACAATTCAGGCGATAGTATTACAAATATTCCTCTGCTTACTCACTATTTAAATACTAAAGAGTATAATTTTAAAAAGCTAGATTATTATCTAGAAGACGATATTTTAAAGCTTAATAAACTTATGTTAAATCTTAATGTAAACCACGATTTATTATTTTCTTTTTAAATATTTTATTATTTTCTTAATGTCAGGTTCGGGTATTTCGTTGGTTGAATGATAGAAAATATCAAAGCAAGAAGAATAACACCACTTAGATTTATCTATCCAATACCCGTTATTAATTAAAGGTAATTTATTTTCCTGAATAATTTTGCCTACCATAACATCTTCAAACGTACAAATATTATTTTTAATTTGATCTCTAACTATATCTTCATATTTTTTTTGTGATAATATATTAACAGTCTGTTTAGTTAGAATATATCCTCCTCCAAGAGGAAATTTGGTATCTATCTTTAATGGCAGTTTATTATATTGCGGCTTTTTAAAAGTATTTCCTTCACATATAAAACCATAATTACTATCTTCTAGATTAATTTTTGTAATATTTTCTAAATTTAAATATGTATCAGAGTCAAATTTAAATACATAATCAAAATCTAAATTATTTAATTGTTGATACCCTAAAAGCATTTTTAAAGCTAAATTTTCATAACAATCATTTAATTGTAAATTAAAAACATTTTTTTTATTAATACTATTACTCCCAAAATAAAAAAAATTATCCTGAGAATATTTTATTTGATTTTCGCTTTTAATGGGAGAGCAAAAAATAATCTTATACTTTATATTCATTTAATAGCCTTTCATAAAAACTATTACGTACAGGTTTATTCCAATTAAAATAAATTTTTTTATCTTTTATTAAATCATTCTTTTTTATTAAACTAATTGTATTTAAATCAGTTTTAAGACTGGATATGTCGTACCCAACGTTTTTGAATAATTCATTACACCAATGAATAGCTTTATAATTGCAGGTCACGGTTTTAACAAAAAGAGGAATAATATAGTTTACATCATCATTGCCAAACTCATTTACCCCGTAACCTACAAAATTATATTTTTCTATTAAATTTGAAAATATTTTTAATGGCTTAAAGAAGTCTTGGTTATTTTCATTTAACGATGCATTAAATAAAACGTAAAGATCTTTTAAGAAATCATGCTTTGCAGGGGCTTTTATAAGATTAGGTACAAAAGCCGTTATATTATGCTTTCTAAATACAAACTCTTTATCTTCGAATTCTTTTAAACTATCTAGAAATGTAATATCAAAATCAGAATACCAACCACCTATTTCATATAATAGTTTAGCTCTAAATATATCTGTAAATCCACACCCAAAAGACGGTCTAGTAGTACCTCCTCCTTTATAGATAAAGCTTTTATTTTTTGGTATTATATCGTTTGCATCCATAATAATAATTCTATCATCTATATTTTTAAATAAATCTTTATTATAACTCCAAACCACTGGTATATAGTTTAAATGTAATATACTTTTTAAAGTTAACATCTCCATCTTAGTTATTCCACCATCAAACCAAAATAAATTTATATTCATTTTATATAATCACTTAAGTAGGCTCTATATTTTAATACGGTTAGCTGGTTGTTAAAATTATCTTTATTAGTATATAAATCATTCATTATTTTATAATGAACAGGGTGTATACTCATACCACGAATAGAAATATCATAGGGTAAGTCTATTTTAGGATTATGATTTAAATTTAAAATATTTTCAATATCAGCATTGTGTAGCATAACGCCCACAATGAGATCTTCTACTGATGTATTATCAAATGTTTTCATATCACAAGGTACTTTATTTTTTAAGCATAAATTAATAGCTTTTTTAGATATAAAATAAAACCCTCCAGTTCCATAATTAAACGTCTTACCATCTAATAGCCTTTTGTCACATTTAATAGTTGTATCATCTATTTGAAAATTAAAGTTTTCATTGCCTTTATAGTCAATTGTTTTTGAGCATACGTACCCCCCATATTCAAAATTATAAAAATTAGAATTTAAAAATTTTTTAATATCAATATAGCTATCATCGTTCGTTTTTAAGATATAATCAAATGTTTCATGTTCTATACAATATTCAAAGAGCTTTCTAGTTTTCTGTGTAAGATACTCATAGCTATCGTTACATTCTAAATAAATTAAATTATCTCTTCTTTCAAATTTATCACCTCCTATAAAAAATAAGTGATTATCGCATTCTTTTGACCAAGTATTTTTAATCGCATCAATTCTATGAAGAAATTTATTACAAGTTGTTGTAACTACGAGAACCTTTACCATCAATTAATTATACAATATCTTCTAAAAAGAAAGGAGCCGGAGCAATAAGTGTTGGCCAAACTTTTAAAATTTCAGTTAAGGTCTTAGCATCTTTAAAATGAATAGTTCTAACCTCTTCTTCTACTTCAGATATTAAATTTTTTAAATCTTCTTTGTATGTTGCCTCTTCATTTTGTAGTGAATCTATTTCATTATCTAAAAAGCTTACAAAATAAACTACAAACTTTACCAGGTAATCTTTCCATTTTGTTTTTATTAAATCTAATTCTTCTTCTGTTAAATCGCTTTTTAATAACAATTCTAATGGCACCCCAATCTTTTTTCCTAAAAAGTAATAGTTAAAAAATGCACAGGTGCATTTATCATATGCTAGTTTAGAAATATACTCATCTTTATTTTCTATATTTTCATCAAATTCTATATCAAATCTTTTATTATATTGCTGTTCAGACATGTAAGATTTTAAGAATTTAAAAGATTCTGTTAAACTAGATATTTTATTATTTAGCTTTTCTATCTTTTTAAAAATTTCTACTTTTTGATTATCTATATCTTCATCTGTTAGTAATGAAATATCTATATATTTTTCTAAAGCTATATCTTCAACAGTATAGCCGGTAATAGAATTTGTAGGTATTACGACCCAATCATTAGTAATTAAGTTCAAAAACCTTCCATGTGATTCTCTTATAATGCTTTTTTCTGGATAAAATTTATTATTTGAAAAATATAAAAACGTGCGCATTTCATCTTTTTTATAATGTAAATTGATAATAAAATATTTTGAATAGTCTTGAATAAGACTAATAATTTGAGAGTCCATATTAACCTTGAGGGCGGCCACTGGGATCACGGGGACCGCTATAAAATAAAAACCATTTAGAATATAATCCAGTATTTCCCGAGCTACTATAATTAACACCTGCTCCTCCTGCAGTGTCAGATCCTGTAACCGTTGTTCCCCCACCATTATTATAACCAGGGGTTACATCAACCGTACAGGTTTGTGATCCACTATAACTTGCATAAGTAACAGATATTGTCCTAGTATCACCTGCATCCCAAGTGCTTGTAGAACGCGAGCCATTAAATTCTACAGTTTGATTTACTGTTCTTGTGCTTGATCCAAGACCTTGACAAGAAATTGTAAACAACCCTCCAGTGGTAGGCCCTAAAACTTGAACTGCAGCTGCACAATCATCCCTATTACCGTACTTTGAGGGATTTTCGTTTGCAACAGTAACTTGAAATGTAATTAATACAAGACCTCTAGTTTTACTGAACGTGTAAGGAGCTGCTCCATTTAAAACGTTTAAAGGATCCCCAGGATTTTTAACATAATTAAATGCCCAAAGATTAAAATCACGTAATGTGTTTTGACTGGTAGTACCTTGAGCTCTTTTAATGTTTTGAAAGGTATTTAAACTACGATCAACCCCGCTTGTAGCGCTTCCAAAACCTACAATTCCATTTAAAGGTAGATTACCTGTTGCCATATTTGTAATCTAACTCCTTTATAGCTTCTATAAGTAACGGTACTAATTTTTCATAACGAACTGCTTTTATACCATCTTCTCTTGTAGTAACAACTTCAGGTAAAACCCCTTCTACTTCTTGTGCAATAACCCCCGCCTCTCTTCCTACTTTGCTATACTTTTCTTCAGCGAGTTCATTCCAATCAAACGTTACCCCTCTTAATTTCTTTACTTTATCTAAAGCACTTTCAATTTGAGTTATATTAGTCTTTAATTTTTGATCTGAGGAATAAAATGCAACAACGTCTCCGGTAACATATAAATTAGGAGTAGTAAAATATATATTGCTTGATGCATAAGCGTTTATATTAGAAGTAGTTCCATTAAGACCAAGGGTTATAAGAGAGTTTTCTACAATAAATCTAGTTCCTCTATTATCAGGAAGATAGTTAGGGTGATTTCTAAAAATTGAACTTCCTGTCATGTTGAAGTTAATTTGATCATTATTGGACCAGTTCTCCGACTCTAAACTATTAATAGCAAAATAACCACTATCTCTCATAGCTAGGTTAGGCCGGGTAGAAGCAGTTCCCATTTTAAATATTGCTACAGCTTGATCATCTGGGGCAAAATTATTTTGTTGTTCTACCAATAATGCAACAACATTGTTATTATTATTAATAATACTAAATGCACTGGTAGTAGTAACGGTTGTATCAATGTAAGTAGCATCTCCAAAAACTGATAAATTACCATAAATTGTTAAATCTGCATTCTGTGTTAAATAAACATCATCATTAAATTTAGTTATTCCACGAAAATCAAAATTAGGTATTCCGAACCCGCCTCTATTAGGAGCTGCCGAAAACACTGTCTGCAAAGTATTAATTCCCTGATTATACTGTAACTGATAACCAACGTCTTGTCCAATATATAGACTTAAAGGTAATGTATTTTGAATATTGTTACCTCCACCTGATCTTATATCCAATCCCCCGCTTATTGCTTCAAATGTAGAAACGGTGCTCTTTCGAGGGTCTTGTGCATACATTTTAATTTGAAATGGCGCCCCCGGTACATTACCATTTAAAAACAGGCTATTATCTATATTAACAGTGGCTTCTAAATTATTATTAACAGCTTTTGTACCATAATTTCCAAAATAAAAACTACCGCTTAATGGAACTACCGAGGCACAGAGAGAAAGATATCTTGAATCAAAATCTAATCTATTATATAACTGGGTAAGAGAATTTAAATTTCCAGGCCCTAGATCATCATCATATTTAATAGTTAACCCGCTAGGAGGAGAATTTGAATCATCTACAAAATTTCTAGAAACTCTCCATTTTCCATTTTGAGAGCTTTTTTCTAAACTAGGTAATGTATTACCGGTATATCCTATATAAGCTTGAGGGTGAACATCTTGCCATGTATTAGTAGCTTTTTTAAACGCAACCAATCTTTGTGCGCTAGCAAGACCTGAGGTTTGATATACTAAATCTCCATCTTGTGCAATTGAATTATAGGATAAAGGATCACCAACGAATCCTAAAAATTTATTTCCCGATACAACTCCCCCCGGGGTAATACCGTCTCCAATAAACAATCTCTGAGTGTCAATACAGTAACCTAATTCGCCTTCTGTTAGCGTAGTTAATTGGCGTTCAGAATCCGTACCCCTTCTTATAAGAACCTTTACTATTGAATCAGAAGTAATTTGTACTGCCATATTATGATATCCTTAAAAATGTACCATCATTCCACAAAGTACCGGGGTATTGTGGGCTAGTAGGAAGACCAGTGAAAGTTAAATCACTTGCATTTATGGTCTGTCCAACAGAATTTATACTACCGATATTTATCTGACTGGAAATAACTGGAATATTTACCGCAATTTGACCCCCCGAAAATTGTAAGGTAGAATTATCTATCTTTACGCTTATAGGACCAGTAGAAGTTGAACGAGAAAGACCTTTAGTTGAATCGATTACATTATCATTAATATGTGTCTGAGTAACTCCATTTTGTTTTATTCTTAATGCCCCGTTAACAGAATATTCAATAGAAGTACTGTCTGTACGGGCGCCAATAAATTGATAAGCAGCAGGGTTTTCAAAATCAGGGTAGTTATCTAATGTATATCCGGTTAGAGCATACATTTTACTATCTGTGGAATTAAAAATAATATCACCTACTTGAGCTGTTTCAAGTGCAGGTTTTGCATCAGTCAATGCACCGGTATAAAACTTCATACCAGCCGGATTACCACCCCTGGTACTACCATCTCCTACAAACAACCTTCTTGAAGAGGGATCTATAGTGTAACCTATTTCTCCTGAATCTAATATTACTTGACGACGATCCTGATCTGTACCTCTTCTAATTTTTATCTTTGTGATAGATACGGTAGCCATACTATAAAGTATTTATATTCAGACCCTTAATTTATACAGTTATTGTAAAATCCGAGTATGCTAAAAACAAGTAGGATAATGAAGGGGTAAGAGTTTCAAACTCACAAATACTAGGAATTGAGGGGTTAAATAATTTAAACCATCTACCTTCTTCATATACTTCTAATACTTGATCTATGCAGGATACATAAGGAACTAGACTTACAGAAGTTTCACCATTGTAATATATTAATGACTTTCCTTTTGAGATGTTTATAGTCATTAAAAAGATTTATACAAAAAAACTATTTATTCAAGTATTATGGACGAAGACTACCAGTAAAGAGATAGACATTTCCTTGGGCAAAATTACCATAAGCTTGAATAGGTCCGCCATTATTTAAATCCCTATATGGGCCGTTTTCAAAGAAGCCCGGGCCATCTACTGTATTCGTTAATGATACTCCAAATGCAGTATTTGTTATGCTTGCAAGTCTCTGACCGCTTATGTACAGTACCGGTATTATTACATTACCATTTAAATATACAGAACAAATTATTTGATTTAGCGGGCTAGGATCTAAAGGAACTGTACCATTAAAGAATAGCGCAACCCCCGGAATAACGTACGGGGCTACAATACCGTAATAATCAGGATCATTTATACTATCAAAGGTAGGATTGGCAGGATCAGCATTAAACACCACATCTAAGTCAATAGGAATTTGTGTCATTGTTGGAGTAATTGTAGGAGTAACAGTTATTGTAGGAGTAATAGTAGGTGTAGTTGTAGTTGTAGGAGTAATGGTAGGAGTAACAGTTCTTGTAATAGTAGGAGTTACAGAGTTTGTAGGTGTGTTAGTAGGAGTTAAAGAAATTGTTGGAGTTACCGTCGGTGTAGGATTTGGCAAACCTGCGCCTACTCTAGAACCAGCTCCTCGTGCCAAAATTCTCTTAAATGAAGAAAAAGCTAATGCATTAGAATTAATGTTTCTATTTAAGGTTCTAAAATCCGGAGGTATTGCCATATTAATATTTATATTTCAATACGTTATTTTTCTATCATTTTTCCTTATTTAAAGAAGTCATCTGTTGGAAACTGTACAAAACCGCTATTAACTGTATTAATAAACATAGGAGTACCGTATGCGCTCCATGGGTCTCCTAAGGTAGATTGCGGTCCCCATTGGAATCCTAAAAATGTACCTGGTCTTTTATTAGTAGCTATACTAAGAGTTATATAGCAAACAGTACTGCCATTCACCCCAGATAGGGTATAAGTACCAGGACCACTTGTATAAGGAGTATTTTGACCCACTGCAGATTGATAATATATAGATAACCCAGGCATATACGTAGGACCGCCGGGAGAATTAATTGCGAAATTTAAATCAGGAGGAGAACCGTCAGCACCTTTATTCGCATCACCTTCTTCAAATACTACAACACCTTCCCAAGCTATAGGAAGAGACTGCGTTACCGTTGGAGTTGGTGTAGTTGTAGGAGTCCGGGTAATTGTAGGAGTTGGAGTTAAGAAAGGTGTTACTGTAGGTGAAGGGGTAATGGTTTGAGTAGGGGTTGTAGTGAGAGTGATAGTGGGTGTTACTGAAGGGGTAACTGTCTCAGTTGGTGTTGGTGATGTTGTTATCGTTGGGGTCATAGTTGGAGTTAGAGAAACAATAGGAGTAATAGAAGAAGTAATAGTTAC
>Ga0194130_10005837_pt1 | contig 14556 bp, 8 predicted proteins | sample TA2KigsurfametaG_FD_160084 | JGI IMG/M metagenome (GOLD analysis project Ga0194130, IMG submission 160084) | Freshwater microbial communities from Lake Tanganyika, Tanzania - TA2015050 Kigoma 12 surface | ecosystem: Environmental > Aquatic > Freshwater > Lake | place: Tanzania: Lake Tanganyika... | reverse complement strand
AACATCGGTTTGCATCGAGTTCACAATGGCTAACGAGTCTGCGGTTTTGGCGAGTTCGGGAAAGAGTTCCGAGATCCAAAGGCCGCTATCACCGCGCTGCGAGAAATTCCATGGGGATTTCATCCACTTGCTTCCCGGACGCGGTCCCGCTTGCCCATCGACTTTGTCCAGTGCCGGCTTGTAGTCGAACGTATCGACATGGGATGGCCCCCCTCGCATGCTTAGGAAGATTACCCGTTTGGCGCTTCCCGAGACGTTTGGGCCAGGAGATGAGTTTCCGATTGTTCGCCTGGTTCCAGCAAAAGTTTCCTTGGCCAGCATGGCCGAGAAGGCCAACCAGCCGAATCCACATGCCGTATTTTGGAGGATACTTCGGCGGTTCAGAAGCAATTGCCTGGTTTTGCACATAGACATGATTGTTTTCCTTTAAGAACCATTCAAACGCGGGGATCGGTTGTATCCGTAAAATTTAGTACGCGCTATTTTCTTCGAAACGGTTGCGTCGCGGTGTCAATCCAAATAACGGAACTCTGCGGTCGCAAAGAGGCCGCGGACCATGCTTATCCAAGCGGCTTCGCTCGACTCGGATTTTCGAAACAAGTCCTCGGCGAGTATGACTTCATCACCGATCGGTTTCCGACTGAGAATCGATTCGTAGAGGTACGTTACTCTCGCATCGAAATTCTCCGACCCCCGACCGGGGATGGCTTCGCTCATCTTTCGAACGACGGCTCCTGCATGGCCTGCGACAGTTTGGTTATTGAGCAAGTAGAGGGACTGCGATGGCACGTTCGTCGCTTCACGAACACCTTGGACGACCGTTCCGTCTGGAAGATCAAAGAGTTCTAGGACTTCTGGAAGCGAAGCCCGTGGCAGTGGCAGGTAGATCGATCGACAGATATCGTCGGTAACGGTTTCCCCTTTGTTTCGTTTGCGGCCCAAGCTAACATCGACGCGATTACCCAAGTTCTTTGCAGCCATCGTGGTGCCGAGGTGATGATTTAAGTCCAATCGGCCCGCCACATGAAGCATTGCATCTCGAATCTCTTCTGCTTGCAGACGACGGCTTTTGGCCCGCCACAGCAAACGGTTTTCGGGATCCTTTTCCATCGCACCATCCGTCGTCTGCGAACTGGCCAATTGATAGGTTCGGCTTGTGGCAATCCTACGAATCAGTTTCTTGACATCCCATCCATCGTCCACGAATTGATGCGATAAGAAATCGAGCAATTCGGGGTGAGAGGGTTTACCTCCCGTGGTGCCAAAATTATCAACGCTATCGACGATGCCTTGTCCGAGCATCCAGTGCCAGACACGGTTCACGGCAACGCGAGGTGTCAATGGATTCTCTTCGCTGGTGATCCATTTCGCCAATTCCAATCGTCCGCTGGTATTGGCGGGAATCCGATACTGTTTCGCGTTTCCAAAAAGACTCGGAACTGCACGAGGTATTTTTGCACCCGGCATCCCGATGTCGCCTCGCGAGAAGAACGGGCTGTCTTCGATGATAGGGAATGCTACTCGGCGTTGGATCCCGAGGTAGCGAGCCTTCTTGATTCGTTCTTCGCTTTCCTTTTCCACAATCTTCGGCTTGTCCTGGACCCCCATCGCTAACAGTCGGACGTTCCCGGAGTCATCCATTGCGGCAAGTTGTGTTTCAAGTTCTCTCGCCTGGTTTCCCAGTTTCCTTAGCTCTTGCTGCTTGCTACGGTCCACGACACCGTTATTTTTTGCTTGCTTGCGTTTGCTTTCAAGTGAGTCGATGATCGTACGGATTTCCTCGCGCAGCTTTGCAAGCTCCCTGCGTTTCTTGGCGATATCTTCCGGCGAGTAAGGAAGTGCGAGGGTGGGGAGGCCGCAATTCTCGGGTAACAGGATTGGATCGGCGCTGTTGCGAGCGTTGTTGCCACCGGACGCTCCGAAGCGAGTGTCCGTGGACAGGAATATGCCTGCGACGGCGGTGTAGTCGTTTTGGGTAAATGGATCGAACTTGTGATCATGGCATCGAGCACAGGCCAACGTCGTGCCCATGGTGGCTTGGAAGACCGCATCGATTTGTTCATCGGTTTCATCGACCGCGTATTGTTTTGGATTGTTTTCGTTGATATTGCGAGAGCCAATCGCCAAGAATCCCGTCGCGATGCATTGCTCCGCGCTTTGACGATCGTTGTCTGCAGGTAATAAATCACCTGCTATTTGATCGATCAAAAACTGATCGTATGGTTTGTTGTTTCGAAACGCATTAATCACCCAGTCCCGGTAACGCCATGCTTGGTTGTAAGGGAGATTGACCTCCCGACCAGAGGATTCGCCGTACCGAGCAACATCGAGCCAGTGTCGGCCCCAATGCACCCCGTACTGATCCGAGTCGAGTAGTCGATCTACCGTTGCGGCGATGACCTGTTGGCGAGGAGTGCCCGCCTCGATTGCTTCTGTGAACTCTTGGACTTCTGCAGGGGTGGGTGGTAAACCGATCAGATCGTACGAGAGTCGTCGAAGAAGCGTTTCAGGGGCAGCATCATCGGCACGTTGAACCCCGGCATCTAGTTGCTTGGCGACAATAAAGCGGTCGATGTCGTTCCAAACCCACTCTCGAGCAAGTTGTACATTGGCTGATTGGTTGCTGTTGGGTTTGCTATCGGTCGACTCGCTAAAGGTTGGTACGGATGGGGACGCAATGGGTTGATACGACCACCACTTTTTCGCTTGCTCGACGAGTTCGTTCCGAGCCAAGCTGGCGCGGACATGCTCCGCTTCCTCGCGCGGGTCCGGTGCTCCTGCCTTCACCCAGCGGCTCAGTTCCTTGATCTGAGCGTCGTTCAACTTTCCACCCGCTTCGTCAGGAGGCATGGCCAAGTTGGAATCCCGGTACTCGACGGCTCGAATCAAAAGGCTCTTTGCCGGGTCCCCCGACACGATCGCTGGACCACTCGAGCCGCCACGAAGGAGGGCTTCTCGGGAATCCAACCGCAGCCCACCTTCGGCCATGTTCGCATCGAGGGAATGGCATGAGTAGCATTTCTCGACAAGGATTGGGCGGATTTTTGTCTCGAAATACTGCAGCTCTTGTCTGCTTAACTTTTTAGCCGGTACCACTTCGCTGGTATCCGGTTGGACTATTGCGTCGGGCTCCGATTTTTGAGTTTCACCAGGTGGCTTCGCAGTAACCTTAGCGGGGGCACCCTTGTCTGCCTTCTTTTCAGCCTTTTTTTCCGCTTTGGATTTTGAAGAATTGGTCACTGCCTTGGTGATTTCACCAGTTGTACCAGGTACGACCAATTCGCCATTGCTCGGTGGCTCTTGAGCGATCACTGACGAGCCTGAAAAGATCGAGCCAAAAGGGATCGAGCCAGTGGTGGCCGCGATGCATGAAGCGATAACCAGAAAGCCTCGCTTGAGAAAGGGGATGCAGGGGCGCTCGTTTACCCCGCCGAGTAGGTTTCTGCGGCGATTTACTATTGGGAGTTGCATAAGCCGATCTCGAAGTGAGTGGTTGTGCCTAGGGGCTGAGGGTCGGCAAACACGGAACCTTGAGGATGGTTTCGAAGAGATTTTTATAAATTTACATTTTTCTTTTCTCGAAGGCTCCTCAGCGGTGGTCAGCGTATGGGCCATGTCTCGGTTTTCGCAGAGTTTTCGTCTGTTTTAACCGTTGGCATTGTCGAACGAGAGGGCTGGCGGATTGCGAGAACTGGGAGTTGGTTTACCATTGGGCCCCAGGATTGGAAGGTCCCCGGCTTTGGGCCCCAGGTGGATTGGTGCTCCATGGCCTCCCATTGGTTTACTGGCGTTTACTAAGTGGGTCCATGATTGCTGACGGCTTGTTTCCAGAGGCCTTTTTTAGGGTTGAGTACTTGAAGATTGGACACTTCGGTGAACGCAGACCACTCCACAGCAAAAGTTCCTAAAGCCACGAACCCGATGGAGAAGACTCGGGTAGCTATCGTCGGCATGGGTACTGTTGGAACCGGTGCGGCTAAGTTGCTGCTCGATCATGGGGACCGTTTGGCTCGCCATGCTGGACGGATATTGTGGCTGGAGAAGGCGGTTGTCCGAGATGTATCGAAAGATCGAGGAATTGAGCTGCCATCTGGCATTTTGACGGATGATCTCCAGGAGGTGTTGCAGAACCCAGAGATCGAAGTCGTCGCACACCTGATCGGCGGAATCGAACCGGCTCGAACGATCATGCTTCAGTTGCTTGAGGCGGGGAAGGACGTGGTTACTGCGAACAAGGCGTTGCTGGCTCAGCATGGCGAAGAGTTGTTCGATCGCGCGCGGTCGCTAGGCCGGACCATTGCATTCGAAGCGAGTGTCGGAGGTGGTATTCCTATCATCGCTAACATCACGCAATGCTTCTCGGCCAATCAGATCATTTCACTTCGAGGGATACTGAACGGGACCAGCAATTACATCATCACCCAGATGTCAGAAAAGGGTGCCGAGTATGCCACCGCATTGGCGAACGCACAGCGTTTGGGATACGCCGAATTCGATCCGACGATGGATGTCGACGGTAGTGACGCTGCCCAAAAACTCGCGATCCTGGCCCACCTTGCGTTCGGAGTCCGTGTCCGTTGGCGCGAAATCTACCGCCGAGGACTGGAAGCCTTTGATCTGGACGACGTGAGGTACGCTCATCAGCTCGGTTATCGGATTCGGTTGATCGCGACGGCCCAACTGATCGACGAAAACTTAGAACTGCATGTCTCTCCGACCTTGATCCGATTCGGTCGACCACTGGCTGAGGTGCGGGGTGCTTACAATGCGATCACTGTCGTCGGCGATGCTGTCGGAGATATGTTTTTCCACGGCCAAGGAGCTGGACAGATGCCCACGGCCTCGGCCGTTGTTGCTGACATGATCGATACGGCTGCTGGACGGACAGACATTACCTTTCGCCGGTTGGAGCTTTGGTCCGACCGGCAATGCGAAATCGAATTGATCCCCTATCATAAAACCGTGGGTCGCTACTACATGCGTTTCATTGTTGCTGATGAACCAGGAGTGCTTTCTCAGATCACCGGCATTTTAGGCTGGCACAAGATTTCTATATCGTCCATCATCCAGCATGAGCCGAGCGAGACACGCGAACAACGCCAAGTCCCCTTGATCATCATGACCCATGAATGCACCGAAGCGGACGCGACTATCGCGCATGATGAGATTCGTAAACTGCCAAGTGTGGGTTTGGATAGCGTTAAATTGAGAGTTACCGAAGGGGGCCACTAGGGCTGCTCTTTTTTCACCAACGACACCGGATGTATAAAACTCATGAAGTACGCCATCATTATCCCAGATGGATGCGCCGATTTCGCCGTCGATTCCCTCGGTGGGAAAACCCCCTTGCAAGCTGCCAATCTACCCGCCATGGATGCAATCGCTCGGGCTGGGATGGTTGGGCAGTCCGATAACGTCCCGTTGCACCTGCCCGCTGGCAGCGAAGTTGCTAACATGACTTTGTTCGGTTACGACCCGAACCGCTTCTTTACTGGTCGAGCACCGATCGAAACTGCCGCACAAGGGATAACGCTGGGACCTGATGACTGGGCCATTCGTTGTAATATGGTGACCATTCTCAACCAAATCATGGTTGATTTTACCGCAGGGCACATCTCGACAGACGAAAGCCGCCGAATCCTCGAGACGGCTCAACAGGTTTTAGGAAGTAATCGATGGGAGTTTGCACCCGGCGTTAGCTACCGTAATTTGCTGATGTATCGAGGACAATCCGGTGTCCCGTCGCCATTCTCTCGCGAAACAAAAACATCGGCCCCACATGATTTGACCGACGGCACTGTGCTTGATGATTTTCCGAGAGGCCCAGGCTGCGACTTGCTTACGGAAATGATGCAGCAAAGCGCCGAACTGCTCAAGTCGCATCCGGTCAACTCCGAACGCAAGTCGAAGGGGCTCCGCGAAGCGACTCACTTTTGGTTGTGGGGACTCGGTAAAACGCCAAGCTTGGAATCGTTCCAGTCCCGTTACGGATTGCGCGGCGCGATGATCACGGCAGTTGATTTGCTTCGAGGTCTCGCGGTTCTGGTCGGTTGGGACCGCATCGAAGCTCCGGGTGCTACAGGCTATCTCGACACCAACTACGCCGGCAAAGGCCAAGCGGCCATCGAAGCCTTGAGCAATTACGACATCGTCTGCGTCCATATCGAAGCACCAGATGAAGCGAGCCACGAAGGGCGTGTGGATGAAAAAATCAAAGCCCTAGAGGCGATCGATCGCGAAATCGTTGCGCCCATCCATCAAGCCCTCCAAAGGTACGGGGACTACCGAATTTTGATCACACCCGATCACCCAACTCCGGTCAGCACCAAAAAGCACTCACACGGTTGGGTACCCTTTGCGACTTGCGGGACCGGCATCAAGTCCTCCGGACATGGTAGCTACGATGAAGTCGCTGCAGCGGCTTCAGGGGTGCAGATCAAGGATGGGTGGGAGTTGATGCCAAACTGGATCGCAGGCAAGCTGTAAACCGGGAGAGATGCGGAGGATGGGCAGGATACGGATGGCTTGCCATCGATTCCCGGGGCGTTGGATCTTTGGTGAAGGGGCTTAGATCCCCATGTCGGCGAGTCTCTCTGCGACCATCGATAACGTTTGAGTCAACTGCGGATGTTCTTGTTCGAACCCTTCAATGAGAGCGGTGAGACGCTCGCCGAGTGTGTGGTCACTCGGCTCGCTGGGCTCTTCTGCATCTTCGCCACATTGGCTGTCGACCACCCGCTGGATATCCCCTACCAATAGCCTCAACGCCTCCAGCGTCTTCGGGTCCAGTTTGGGGTTCTGGGAAAGTTCCCTGTGCAATTGCATCAACGTCGTTGCTAAATCGGCGGCCATGATGGGCTCCATCTACTCGAGATAAATTCTGGTCAATTACATTCTACCATTTTCCCCTTCGTCAGATGAGGTCGTCGTGCGAGTGTCCAAGGATTCTCCGACCTAGGGGCTACTCAAAAACGAATCGAAGCCTGCAAAGCGGTTATACTTGAAAGATAGTTGATATCGGCTGCAACCGGATTTGAGGAACACTCTCACTGTTGGAGGATGCCGTCATGCGGGCACCATGTTCCAGATGGCCTTGGTGGATTATCCACACGCGATCGGTGAAGGCTTCGATGGAGGCATTTCTTGTCTTGGTCTTTTGGTTCTTGGTGGGACATTGGGTCTACTCGCAAGATCAGTCTTCACAGCATCCAAACGACTCTGATACATCCGATAGGGTACCATCAGAGATCGAGCAACCTGGGTTGGATCCTTCCGGGAAACCTCCAATCTCCACCAACTCTTCACTCATTGCTGGGATATTTGGGAAGAGTCCTCATCGGCTCGCGATCGAGCGAGGTGTTGAGTTGATTCGTAAAAGTGTCGACAGCTACCCAAAGCATCGCGATTGTTTTTCTTGCCACCATCAATCGGTTCCATTGTTTGCACTGCGTATGGTGGCGGGGAACCCTCAAGCCCGAGAAGCGGATGGTAAGCGAGCTTTGTTCAATGCGAATGACAGAGAGCGAGCACAGCAGATCATCGAGTTCAGCCGAAAGAGCTTTGAGCGCGAATTGCCAAAGCTTCGCGCTGGAGAGGAACTCGACGGACGAGGGTTGACGCTAGGCTATGGGCTTTGGACCCACGATGTAGGAGATGCCGATTGGGGTGAGCTTGAGCAAGCGATGATCAGCAATGCATTGGCTACCCAGCAATCCGATGGGCGATGGCGTATCCACTCGATTCGTCCACCTGCAGCATCCTCCGATTGGATGGCGACGGCTCTCGTCGTCTCGGGATTGAATCGCAACCTGAGATCGCAACTTCATAGTATCAAAAACCTTGAGCAGTTCCGCCCCATGGTGTGGGCCTTGCATCGTGCTAGGTTGTGGATGATTCGGCACCCTGAACCGACGACGACCGAAGATATCTGTGGTGCGATTTGGCTCCAATACGAATTGCAGCATAGCGACTCGATCAACGGTATTCTGGGGCTCTCGCTGGGCTTAGGTGGCCCTCCTGGCTTTGGTGGTGGCCCTTCTGGGTATGGCGGCGGAACCTCCGGCAATGCTGCAGGAGGAACGAGTCAAGCCTCGTCCTCGTTGACTTGGCGGGCATTCCTTGAAGCGGAGTTATCCGGCGAGGACGCTGCGTTGGCACTGGAAGAGTACCAGTCATTTCAAAAGGACTTTCCTCTCCATGACCATGATCGGAATCGATTTCGCAAGGGGCTTCTTGAACGGCAGAATGCAGATGGTGGCTGGGGGCAGGAATTAGGCCGAGAAAGCGACGCCTATTCCACGGGCATGAGCTTGATCCTGCTCCAAGAAGCTAACATGTACGACAAACTTGGCGATTTCAACGAAGCATGGTACCAACGCGGCATCAAACATTTGGTCGATACTCAGCAACGCGATGGATCGTGGCATGTTTCGAGTCGATCTATTCCAGTGCAGGAGTATTTTGATAATGGCGATCCTCATGACACGGATCAGTTCATCTCCATTCAAGCCACCGCATGGGCGGTCGCTGCATTGGCGAATGCCTATTATCATCAACGGTCACCTTTGACTTCGCCGATTCGACGCAGTGCCCCCGAGCACATCGGAATAGGCGAGTGATTCAACCGACCTCATCGACACGACGCTCGAAAACGATCTTTATGCAACTCCAAACCGATTCTTTCCGGGAACTTCCAACGTTTGTTACACACCTTGAATGCGGAATGAAAGGGGATCGTTATCTCGCCGATACGGTGCATGGACTTTCCAAAGCTGGTCGGCCACTCTTGGTGAAATACGATCTGGATGGAATCGCGCGTTCCGTATCCAAGGAGATGATTGCTGAGCGAACACCTGGACTTTGGCGCTACCGCGAATTTCTACCGGTTCGCAAAGCTGCAAACATTGTGTCCCTGGGAGAATGCCAAACACCATTGATCCGAGTTCCGAAACTGGAACAAGGCGCAGGAGAATTGTGGATCAAAGATGAAGGTCGATTGCCGACAGGCTCGTTCAAAGCGAGAGGGTTGTGTGTCGCGGTATCGATGGCTAAGGAGCTAGGTATAACGACGATTGCCATGCCCACCAATGGAAATGCAGGAGCGGCCTTGGCTGCCTACGCGAGCCGCGCTGGGATAAATACCTTTGTCTTCTGTCCGCACGAGACCCCCGAGGTTAACGTGCGAGAAATCGCCGCTCAAGGATCACGCGTATGGCGAGTGAATGGTTTGATCAACGATTGCGGCAGGATCGTTGGCCAAGGGAAAGAAGCGATGGGCTGGTATGATTTGTCCACCCTTAAAGAGCCGTACCGGATCGAAGGGAAAAAAACGATGGGGCTGGAACTGGCGGACCAAATGGGTTGGGAACTGCCCGATGTGATTTTTTATCCGACCGGAGGTGGGACGGGTTTGATCGGTATGTGGAAAGCATTTCAGGAATTGAGGTCCATCGGTTGGCTTACCGGCAAATTGCCCCGAATGGTTGCCGTACAAGCTGATGGGTGCGCGCCGATTGTCAAAGCATACCGCGAAGGAACCCAGCATGCAGATCTCTGGCCAGACGCGCACACAATCGCATCGGGGATTCGGGTTCCGGTCGCTGTCGGTGATTTTTTGATCTTGGGTGCCGTCCGTGAGAGTGGTGGCTATGCGATGTCTGTTTCAGATCAATCCATCGCGGAGGGACTCGATGAAGTCGCAAAGCGGGAAGGTTTTTTACTTTGCCCCGAGGGTGCAGCGACCTATGCAGCCTGGAAACAATCGCTGGCTCAAGGGCTCATCGAACGTAGCGACCGATGCGTTTTATTCAACTGTGCATCGGGCGTAAAATACCCTCTCCCTCCCGCCGATGAGACCATCGACTGTACCGCGCCGATCGATTTCTCGCGTTTCCGGGATTAGGCCAGATTGCGAAATGAGCTCATCGCAAGCTGGCCATAAACGAGACGTTGAAATTTAGGGAATCTAGCTGCTGTCTTAAGACAGAGAGCATCCTAGCGAGCAACCACGGTGGTGGACTCCTTGGGTTGACTCCTCGCGAGAGAATGCTACTTCCCTTTGAACTTGTCGTGACACGCCTTGCAGTTGGTCGCTGTTTCGAGTTCCTCAAGGCTCCCTTCGCGACCCCTGACGAGTTTCGCGGCGGCTAACACAGCAGCACCCGACTGCATCTTCCACTCGATCGCATCACCTTCAAGCGCATCGTTTTCCACCAAATCGACCAATAGATCAAGCAATTTCTTTTTGTCTTCGTCGGTCGAATCGCCGCTGAGTATTTTTTTGATCAAGCTCGAGTCGCCGGCAAAACCAGCTTTCATGACTTCCTCCGCGGTCTTGCGAGGAGCGGTTGCATTCGCAACGACGATTCCACTTAGGAACAAGATGGTTACGCTAGTTGTCAAAATTCGTCGCATTCAATTCTCCTCGGTTCTCGTGATTACGGGTTAAAAAATCTAGCGATGCGATCGAGTACGGTTGAGCGATGCTCGCCGATCGCATGCTACACAGGCTCTCCACCCGTTGCGACGTGCATTGTCGCTCCCTCATAGTGATAGCTATCAATTCAGCGGAAGTCTCATGTAGCTCGGAAAATACGGAGTATTGAATGGACGGAGTATTTCGTGGATTGCATAGCAAGATTGCAAAGCGTTAACTCGCTCGCGGAGTAGCGAGTCCTTGCGAGAATCACGGTGGTCCACTACGATCGACTTTGACAAACGGAGAGTCGTTCCATGATCCTAGATTGGGGACGCGAATGCTAAGCATTCAACGACCTTTGCAACGTGTGGTCAAGGACGTTTACCTGCAGGACGACATCTCGTGGCAGACATGCACAACGCCGATGCTTCATTGGCCGTCGATTCATTGCCCGTTGGTTTTTTGGCACACTCTCCGATTCTTGGTAGTAGCGGGTCCGCCCAGGTCGTTTCGAGTGAACGTTGGTTGAGTGACGTTCGATCGACACTGCGCGATAGTGGGCGAGATTTTTTTCGGCCAAGTGCAAGGCGGTACTGGATTGATTTTTTCGGTTGTCTCATCCCTGCCTACATTGCCTCCGCGATTTTTCTCGGGGCTTCGATGGGTACATGGCAGCAATTGCTCAGTTACCCTGTGGCGTTATTTTTCCTTTATCGATTGGGATCCTTGGTTCACGAAGTCTGTCATTTGAAGCAAGGGGAAATGAACGGCTACAAATTGGCATGGAATCTTTTGGCCGGGATCATCATTTTTTCCCCCTCCCCTTTTTTCACGCGACACCATCGCGATCACCACAGTCCCCATTATTTTGGGACTACGGATGATCCGGAGTATTTCTTGAGCATGTACCATCGCGGAAACGCATTGGGCGTGTTGTTGCTTTTCAGCAAGATGCTGATCACGCCGCTGGTGGTGTTTCTTCGATTTCTGTTGGTGCCGTTCCTATGGTTGGCGAGAGGTTGGCGCGAGTGGAGTTTAGTTCATGCGTCCTCGTTGTCGATGGCGCTTAATCCGAGTTATGAGCGTAAGCTTAATGCCATCGACCGAAGGAATATTGCGATCGTCGAATGGCTTTGTTGGGCACGAGCAACACAAATTCTTGTTGTGATTGGGTTGGGGATTACCGATTGGACCCGATTGCCACTACTGTATTCGTTGGGGTTCGGCGTGTTGTGCATGAATACCTTGCGATTGGCGGGTGACCATCATGGGAACAGTCATGGTGATCAAGTCAGCATGTCGGATCACATTTTGGACTCGTGCAACTATACCGGTCGAGATGCGATGACGGCGATCTTGTTTCCGTTTTCCATTCGATACCATGCGCTCCATCATATTTTTCCATCGCTGCCCTACCACAATTTGGCGGATGCCCATCGCTATTTGATCCAAACATTAGAGCCGACATCACCGTACCGAAGTTTGGATCGCAACGGTTGGTGGACAGTTGCGAAGCACACGTTTTGCGGTTAGATCCCTGCCTGCAACGTGAGCGACTTTGGCGCTAGCCGTCGGTGTCTCTAGGGGCGGTGGAACCCATGGCAACAAGCATGGTATTCGTAGCAATCACCACACCACTAGGCTAGCGCCTTGGTGCTCACAACAGCCGACGGAGCGCTAACGTTTGATGGGATTGGTGAGCGACTTTGGCGCTAGCCGTCGGTGTCTCTAGGGGGAGAGGAACCCGCGACAACGAGCATGGTATTCGTAGCGATCACTAGCTCCCTGCCTCGCGTAGCGCTGCGTGCAACAGCGGAGGGGAGATGGGGTCGCGTGCCGGGACATCGCTTGGTTTGGCGATTGACATCGTGTGGATGTCGCTTTCCGATGAATTAACGTGACTCGTTTCCACCAGTCCGCAGGAACGAGATTAAATCATTAAAGGCTTCGGGCCCGATTTCCTTCATCAGCCCATCGGGCATGAGCGATTTACCCGTGGTTTTCCACTGATCCACATCGGACCGCTCGACGGCAACCGTCTCGTTCTGTGCGGTGCGTAGTACGATCGAATCTTGGTTCGCGCTGACCAAAATACCCACGCACACGCGTCCGTCTTGAGTCCGAATTTGGTGTTGCTCGTATTTGGAATCCATCTCCCGACTCGGTTCGGCAACGGCGAGTCCAATCGCTTCGTTAGGACGTACCTTATAGGATTCGAGCGATGGACCGATTTCGATCCCAACGTTGTGGATGCGATGGCATGACGCGCACCATTTTTGAAATATTGCTGATCCATTTTCCTTCGAGCCTGGTTCTTTCCATCCAGCTCTATACTTATCCGCGATCGATTCCCAGCTCACCTCCGCAACGTTGTCCCAGGTCCTCGCTTGTTTTCGAATCGATTCGCTTGGAAAGGATCGCAACGTTTGCCATACCCACGCAGGTATTTGGTTGCTATCCAGCTTTCGTTGCTCTAGCGTCGATAAAAGCAACAACGCTCCTGTTTCATTGCGAATCAGGGCCCTCAAGATTGCTTGGCCGACGAGCGGAGGTACCTCGTTAAATTGCTCTATCGCAAGATGTAGTAACGGCACATCGTTCCCAGCCCATGCGTCAATGGCATCGATTTGAAGCTCCATCGATGGACACGCCTTGAGAACTCCTTGTAGCAACGTTTGCTTTTCATCGTTCGAAAGTGCCGTCGCGATTCGCATCCAGCCTTGTCGTTCATCCCGATTTTTGCCCAAGAGTTCTGTGTATTGTGTTTCGGAAGCGTTGGTATCCAATAAGTGCGCCAGATTACCCGAAATCCGTTGCTGAGCTAGCGTCTGAATGGCTTGGAACGATTCTGTCCCCGCGACGATCAAACGCCGCTCAAGAAGTCGCCCGATGGATGGAACACCAGCGCTCAAAATCCGCAAGGTCGAACGGTCTGGTTGTTCCGGATTCCATTTGAGGATCTCCTGTGCAAGATCGCCATTCAGGTGCATCTGGTACAACAAACCATCGATCCAGTTCGACACGAAGCCTTGAATCCTCGGCTCAGTAAACCGCGACTTCGTCTTTTCCCAGACAAGGCGTGCTGTCTCGCCACGACAAGCGTACTCGACCGCGGCTCTCGATTCGTCGATCTTCAAATCGCTGCGAATCCAGGAAAACAAGAGTTCCGACCGTAGGGTCGGATCGGCGATGAGTTGACCGGCGCGGACACACGCTGCGATACGAACGTTGGAATCAGATTCGTTTTGCAAGAGCTGAAATCCTTTAGCGATCGTTTCTGGAGCCCAGTTATTAGGACTCGGAGTGAATACCAACCCCCATAGTCGAACCGATGGCTCCGCGGACTGTAGGGTACGAAGCCACGTATCTTCATCAATCGCTCCATCGATGCTTGCCAAAACAGACAACGCGTGGAGTTGAGCAACGCTTGGATGATTATCCCGAACCAGTTCACGCAATGCAGGGATCACGCTTTCCAATTCTGTCCGCTTTTCTATCAATAGCTGGGACGCCATCTTTCGGTGCCATCCATTAGGATGTGCGAGCAATTGGACCAAGGATTCTTTGGGTAGCGAGAGGAGGTCGATGCTTTCGCGTCGCACGGGGCGATCGGTGGCTCGAACTCGCCAAATCCTGCCACGGTCTCGTCCCGACGTTAAGTCCACTTGGCTTTTGATCGGTTCCGGCAGACTCTTTGGGTGCTCGATAGTCTCACGTGCCATGTCGACGATGTATAAACATCCATCCGGTCCATTGGCGAATTGGACAGGACGAAACCAAGTATCGCGACTTCGAAGGAACTCGGTTCCAGCATCGACGCGTTCACCGAGGAACGCCGGACCGTTGGGACGCAAACGTTTCCGATGGACGAGGTTGCTCCCGACATCGGCGATGAAGGCGAACATACGGTCTGGATATGCCCATTGATCGTCGGCCCATTGGTCCCCATCGTAGATCGTAATTCCAGTCGCTGACGTAAAGTAACCACTAGCTCGTCCACCACCTTCGAGCAGTCCAGTGGAAGCTCCTGATAGACGCATCTGCGTCCGAATCAGCCGCCATGACTCGACAGGTGATGCACGGTAAACTTCTGCTTGTGGTCCGTCGGTAGCAATACTGCGACGCCATGAAACACCTTT
>Ga0194130_10005833_pt1 | contig 14562 bp, 13 predicted proteins | sample TA2KigsurfametaG_FD_160084 | JGI IMG/M metagenome (GOLD analysis project Ga0194130, IMG submission 160084) | Freshwater microbial communities from Lake Tanganyika, Tanzania - TA2015050 Kigoma 12 surface | ecosystem: Environmental > Aquatic > Freshwater > Lake | place: Tanzania: Lake Tanganyika... | reverse complement strand
AATGGGATTTATAAATTATATTATGAAAATGAGCAATTATGGGAAGAAGTAAATTATATCGATGGAAAGATGGATGGGATTTATAAATTATATTATGAAAATGGGCAATTAAGTTCTGAAGTAAATTATATTAATGGAAAGATGGATGGGCTTTATAAATCATATTGGGAAAATAGGCAATTAAGTTCTGAAGTAAATTATATTAATGGAAAGATGGATGGGCTTTATAAATCATATTGGGAAAATGGGCAATTATGTACTGAAGTAAATTATATTAATGGAAAGATGGATGGGCTTTATAAATCATATCATGATAATGGGCAATTATGGAAAGAAGTAAATTATATTGATGGAAAGATGGATGGGCTTTATAAATCATATCATGATAATGGGCAATTATGGAAAGAAGTAAATTATATTGATGATAAAAGAAATGGGATTTATAAATCATATTGGGAAAATGGGCAATTATGGAAAGAAGTAAATTATATTAATGGAAAGATAAATGGGCTTTATAAATCATATCATAAAAATGAGCAATTAAGTATTGAAGTAAATTATATTGATGGGGTTAAACAAAAATTAAGATAAAAATAGAAACAGAAACATTTTATTTATCAAACCTCAACACAAGTATCATAATAATTATATAATGACAGAAATTATAACTACTGGTTGCGAGCCAAGCGAGAAAAATAATTTAAAAATTATTTTTCCCGGTGTTATTAGAACATATCATGACAAAGAAAAAACTAAAATAAAAGAAGAATATTTTATTTGTAATAATAAGAAAGAAGGGATTCGAAAATCATATTATGAAAATGGACAATTAGAAGGAGAAGTAAATTATATTGATGGCAGAGTAATAAAAATCGAATAAAAAAAAATTGAACATTTAATAATATTACATTACAAAGGGTATATTATATAAAATATATATAACGATGGCTTATTTTTGCCCCCGCCTTGAAATTACACCAAACGTTTCTTATCAGAAAATCACTGATAATATCAGAGAGACAAAAGGACAGATTAAAGATGAACTAAATTTTAATAATTTGATGAGTGAACCATTCATCCACAAGAATAATGATCTTGTAGATTTTTTCAAAGGAACGAGTTTTGTGCCTCTACCTTATTATTATTCAGCTGATGTTGCTAAAATTTTTGATGTGTATGGTGGTATTTATGATATTTTTAAAGATGATGTTACATATACAGTAAAATTGTATTTTTACAAAATTAAAAATCCAGAGCTCATTACACCAACACTTATTACAAATTTTAATTTAATTTTTATACAGTCTTATTTTATCGAGTGTAATGTTTTGGATGTAGATTATCATGCATATCGACTGTCACTATTTTTTAAGGAATTGTGTAATCCTAAATTTCTAGATCTTACATATGAATCGCATCCCTTGTGCAAAACAAAATTGTATTGTTATCAGAGACATAATATTACTCGTCTTTTGAATTTCCATACTAATGGTATAAAGACACGTTTTAATGACAATTTGATTTTGTATCTTGATAATGGCATCATTTATGATTTTACTACGAAAAAATTTTTGTTGGAAACAGACATTCCTAAAAATGAAATTTATGGTGGTATTGTTATGGATGATCCTGGTACCGGAAAGACTTTGCAATTCATTGTGTATTTGCTGGAAGTAATTCTTTCACAGCAAGTACTCAATATTGATAATGATGAAAAAGCATTGATTCTTGTACCGGACAATGATATTAAGAAACATTGGTTGAACGAGTTTCAAAAGCATGTCATTATCCCATTTGATGACCTTCCTATTTTGTTGATGACAATGAGTGATTTCCGTAAATACGACCCATATTGTAAGGCGGACATGCAATTTATTAATAAGATTAAGATTGTTGTGGTTGATGAAATCCATACTCTTTGGAAACAATTTCTTGATGTATTTGAGAAGATTCTTAAGTATAATATCAAATACAAATGGGGATTAACTGCAACACCATTTGTTACAGAACAATCTCTGTTTAATGTTATCAAATTTCTGACAGGAAAGAATTTTAATAATGAACGTATCGCACATATTCCACGGGTTCAGAATGAAATTATGAAAATTTTTCTTAAAAATACAAAGTTTAATACTAAGGATGAATATCCTTGGCCTGAACTTTCTATTAATGATATCAAAATGAAATTTGATCGTATCCAGCAAGATCTATATGATACAGAGGCAAAGACAGCAACTGGTACTTATAAATTGCGTTTGCTTGCGTGTCAGATGGAGTTGATGTTTAACATAGATGTTGCCCAATCAATCACGCCAAAAGAATTAAAACAATATGCGAATAATCATTACAAATCAATGTATGACAGGGAACTAGAAAATCTTGAAGAACTCCTCAAACAACTCAAAAATATTCATGACAACAGAGAAAAATTTGGAATTAATGATTACATTCAACGTTACAAACATTACGAAAATTTGATTAAACAAAAAGAGGAAGATGTAAAAAAATACAAATCTGTATACGAATATTATATGAAATCTATTCAAAAAATTGATAGTGTAATTGCTGGAGCCGATGTTGATCCCGATGAGATATGCCCAATTTGTATGTGTCAACATGAGACACCTATCACATATTTTAAGAACTGTGGTCATTATTTTTGCAAGACATGTATCGACGAATTTGTTTCAAAGGTATATGGTGGAAGTTATTTAAATACAAATATCAAATGTCCATACTGTCGTGTGTCTATTACACCTGCTGATATTCTTATTGTCAAAGACAAATGTGATATTACCGCTAGTGCAAAGTGTAACGAAATAATTAAACTAATTCAGAGTACATCTGATAAGTTCATAATTTTTACACAGTTTCCAAAATTGATTGATAATTTGATTGTTGTGATGGGACGTCATCAGATTAATGCGATTAAGTACTCAACTTACAAAACTCTTGAAGAGAAAAATTGTGGTGTGATTATTCTCTCTTCTGAAGAAAATGCTGCCGGTATTGATCTCACCGAATTTAATAATGTTATTATCTTTGAACCCTTTGAGGATAGTACATATTGTCGCGAAATTGAGAAGCAATTAATTGGTCGTGTCCATCGGCACGGCCAGTTAAAGAATGTGAATGTCTATCGTCTTATTATGTTGAATACTATTGAAGAAGTAATTTATTCGAAATTTATCACTTAAATCTCTATTAATGATATAACACATAAGGGTTTTAAGACTTTTTTTTACTTAAATATTTTTTCTAGGCGGTATTGAATAATCATCCACAAAACATTATATCTAGATAAACAATACAATAATTATCATTGTAATTTATCACAAATAGAGACAGATATAATTGATGAATGGTAAGAATAATTCTATTTATTGATATATAAATAATATCCACCTTTTATTTTATCATTTTTCATATATTTAGCTTTCAAAGTAATTTTATCACAATCTTCTAATAATACTTTTAATTTATCAATAGTAATTTCATAAAACTCTTTTCTTTTTTTATATTGAAAACCTTTTAATACTGCTTTTAAACAACGTTCTACTCCATCAATATCTGATGCCTCATAAACTAAAACAACTTTTACATTGTCAACATGAGAAGAATTATGCGTAGTTAATCTTTGTTTAAATTTTTTAGATTTGCCAATTTTATATACATCTTTGATACCAAGATCAGTTTTTAACACATAAAAAACACCACTTCGAACGTCAATTTTTGGTTTTTGATTATTATCTAGTATATCAACTTTTTTATTTAATGCCTCAATTATATAATCTTTATATTTATTAATATGTTTTTCAATATCAATAAAATATGATCTTACTTCTTCAGCTTTTTTGGTTCGCGACAACATACACAATCTACGAAAACAATCGAATGATAAATTTATAATTTCTAATGGTCTTCCACCGGTTGATTTACCTTTTTTTATTGTATAATCAACATTTCTTATATATGATTTTGTTAGAGTTGTTTTAAGATGGTCTCTACGTGATTTTAACCATTTACATACTAAATCAAAATTAATATATATTTGTGTTAAATCAATTTTATATTCATGCAAACCAAAGAAATCATCTATAAATTTTGAATTTATAGTCGAATATTTTTTCAGATAATTCGGAAAACTTTCCATAATAATATCCCTTAACTGCCTATAGGTGTTGTAACACCTAAGCCAGTTAAGACTCATTTAACTTTTGATTATTTTTTCAGGAGGTTAAAGGATATAATTAGAAAATAACTTTTACCGGTTATGTGGGAAAAGTATAATAAAAGTTATTATATATAAAAAATTGTATTTTATTTAAAATTATTTATTAAAATTTAACAAATTATTATCAAATTATGGACATATATCAAACAAAGATTTTTAGATTATTTAGAGATATATTAAAATCTGGTAAAAAGGTTGATGATATAGATAATAATGATATGGCAACAATATTTGAATATTATTCAGCAATAAGATTATCTGAAGAATTCAATCAAAAATTTTACATGTATTCAGATATTAATCCAGAGTTTAAGGAACAAAATAAATTAACCCAACAATATTCGGGGATTGATTTATGTAATTTAATCGATTATATTGTTCAATGTAAGTTACGTAAAAATAACTTATGTTGGCAAGATGTTGGAATTAATTTTAAAGTGAATTATATAAAATGATATATATTTTATATCATTTAATTTATATGAGAAGAAATGAAATTTTAGAAAAAATATTTGAAGCTCTACATATGGACGAACCATTTTATATGGCATCATATATGAATCAAAATCCATCAGATATTTTAGACAAAATTAATTTTGAAGAATATGGAGAAAATTTTGAAAAAAGAGATAAAGTAGATATATCTAAAATGAAAATTATAGATGAAAATGAAGTTAAAAAGATTTCAGTAAAATTTAAATCTATTCCGTTTGAGTTTGAATTTTATCACAAAAAAGATTCTGTATATTATCATTTGTATACAAATGAAACAAAAGCTCCAGGTGTATGTTTGTTAATAATTGTTAATAAAATTAATAAAACATGTTCTATTAATAACATATCAGCATTTGATAGATGTTTTCCTGTTTATGTTGATAAAAAAGATAAAACCGGATCAATAATATTAAAACTTGCATTACAGTTAATAAAAAAATTAAAAGACCATTATAAATTAACCAAAGTATTTTTAACGGACAATTCACTAAAAATATGTAAAAATCATAGAATAGAGTTACATAAAATGTTAACTTTATTAACAGGAACAACATGGTATGGTAAACATGGTTTTATCCCTGTTGAAGACTTTTTTCAAGATCGATTTAAAAAAAATAAACAAATAATGAATAAACTATTATTAAAAGATGTACCAAAATTAAGATCATATATTATTAAAGCACATAAAAAAGCAAAATCAAAAGAAGATATTGATTATATATTAAAAAATTATGATGAAGCTGTAAGTAAGAATGCATTATTATCTGAATATTTGAAATATTTTTTACATGATTATGATAAGAATTGTGAGATATTCTACTATTTTTATGAAGATTTATATTTTAAATTAGGTTTATTAGATATGAGAAGTAAAGAATTTTATTTAAATTTATAAAAAATTGTATTTTATTTTTTTTATTTATTAAAGTTATCAAAATATTATCAAATTATGGACATATATCAAACAAGGATTTTTAGATTATTTAGAGATATATTAAAATCTGGTAAAAAGGTTGATGATATAAATAATAATGACCTAGCAACAATATTTGAATTATATTCATCAATAAAATTATCTGAAGAATTTAATCAAAAATTTTTATATATATATATATATATATAGTATGAATCGTCTTTATACATTTAAGCCAGATGTATTATCAATATTTGAATTAGCATCAGGAACTCCGGATTCAATTAAACATATTTACAGAACCCCCTTTGTAGATAATACTTTTAAAATTTATACTGAAATAAACAATTATACTAGTACAAATAAGACAATTAATTTAATATTAAAAAAAATATATCCTATTCCTAAGCAGTATAATGGGGATAAAACATATTATATTGGGGGGGGGATAAGATTTGGTGGAAGAACACCTGATGTAATTATAAATTATCATGATATTGATGTTGGAAATAAATATTTAAACATGATGGATATTAATAGAAATAATCATGATTTATCAATGGAACAAATTATAAATAAAATAATACAATTTGTAAGAATAAATTTTATGTCAGATAGAATATTACACTTTTCTGAAAGTGGACACGTTAGTGTGCAAACTTGGTATGATACAATTGATAAAACAACTGACTGTTTTTTAAAAAAATTATTAGATTGTAAAGAAAAAACGGAATGTTATAATAAAAAAAAAGGTAAATTTACATTAACTAATATATCAATGTTACCATATTTTATAGGAGATTGCAGAGAGCATGCAATATTATCATCATTTTTATTAGGTCTTTATGTATCAAAATTTAAACAAAATAATATTGTTGGGATTATGTATACAACTGCATATTTAATGGATGAAGGAAAAAAACATATTCAATATTTAGAGGATCATGTATTTTGTGTATATATAACAAATAATAATAATGAAATACATATTATTGATCCATTATATTCTAAATTTAATACAAGTGAAAAAAAAATTATATATGATATGAATAAAATTGAAGAAATTTCAAAAGATACATTAAACTCTTATACATTTGATGATGATATAAATAAAAATAAAATATTTGGAAGTAATTTATTATTACATTGTGGAAATTTAATACATGGTACTCAAATAATAAATAAAATAATAAATGTACCAATAATTTTTAATGGTAACAATCAGTATATAAATAATTTTCCGATTGATAGTGATAAAATATATTTTTATAATAAAAAATTTAAAATTCCAAAAGTAGTGATGAATAAGATGAATAAATGGCATTTTTTTGATATTTGGTGTCAGTAATATAACATCACAAACATATTAAACAATATAATAGATAAACCTAGTGCGGAACCCAAAGCTAACGCTACATACGATGGGCCCTTTTTCTTTTTATAATGATCAATATGTATGTTATTATAAAAAATTGATTTTTATTTATTTTACAGTTAAAGATTATTATTATAACTAATATTATCAATGTTTTCAAATACTCTATTAATCGATTTTATTAAATTGTTTGATAAATATGATAGTATAGAAGCTATCTTAAAAAAATGTAAAGATAAAAGTGAAAAAGGATTTGTATACGAATGCTTATGGAATTTAGTTTTTAAATTTGGCTGTCATCCATTATTTCCAAATAAAGATTATAATCATTTATCTGGAAATATTAACAATGGTATACCTAAAATTATTTCTAGTTTAAAAAATTATGTTAATAAAAATTATGTAATTAGTGGTAATAGCGAAGGATATTCTGATATCACAATACAAAATAAACATACTAAACAATATTATTTTTTCACTTGTAAATATTTTGAAAAAGAAAAAGATATTATAAATTATGGTACTAATGACATTATTTCAACAATTACAAATGATGATAATAAAAGTATATATAAAGAATTTGATATATATGTACTTGTTAAAAATAAAAATAAATTATTGGAGAAAGTTAAAAATGCAAATGACTCAAGTAAATGTATTAAAAAATATATGACAGAAGATAAAATCTTCGATGAATTAGATTTAGAAAAATATTATCAAAAATTAAAATCTAAATTAGCTAAAACTGATATTAATTCATATGATATAACATTTTTAAATAATAAAGATGTATTACAATTTCCATTTCATCAAAGATTATTTGAAAAAAGAACAGCAAATTTAATTTCAAAAGGAGAAAAAAAGATTTTGTGGGGAGCAAAACCACGGAGTGGAAAAACGTATATGACAGGATTATTAATTATTTCACAATGTGAATTATATGATAAATATAATGCTTTAATTATTACACCAGCCCCTACAGAAACGTCACCACAATTTACTGATGAATTATTTAAAAAATATTCAGAATTTGATAATTTTAATGTAATACATTTGAAATCTTCAAAAGATATTAAAAATTTAAAACTTGAAAAAAATAATATTATTGTTATATCAAAACAACTTTTACAGAGTTATATTAACGATGATACTATTAAAGATATTAAAAATTTAAAATTAAATGTAATTATTTTTGATGAAAATCATTTTGGAGGTACATCCGATTTATCAGAAGAAATTATTAATAGTTATGAATCTAAAAATACAGTAAAATTATTTTTAACAGCAACATATAATAAATCATTGAGAAAATGGAAAATACCTTTTGAATGTCAAATATTTTGGGATATTGAAGACGAACAATTTTGTAAAACACAAAATATTGATGGATTAATAGATAAACACGGTGATATGGTAAAAGTTGTATTAGATGAATTTAAAAAAGAGGGTTATATAAATAAAGAAGTATTGATAGAATATGAAAAATACCCGGATTTACATATATTAACTACTATGTTTGATTCACAAAGATGGGATATAATTAAAGATGATATTATGGATTCTAAATATGGATTCAGTATGGAAACATTATTTGCATTATCAAAAGGAAAGAAAAAAGAACTACTATATCCTAATCAAATTAAAAAAGTATTGGAATTTATAAGTGGTAATAACAAAGAGAAAAATTTTAAAAATGGTGATTTATCATTTTTTGGGAGAATTAATAAACTTGTATCTGAGACAAATTCAAGACAGCCATTTACTCAATTATGGTTTTTACCAGTAAATGGAATTAATGATATATCTGAAAATCTTAAAAAACTCATGTTAGAAGATGATATATTAAAAAATTATGACATATATATCGTCAATTCTAAAAGTAATGAATTAGTTGATGATGTAAAAGCAGAAATTAATAAAAGAGAAATAAAAGCAAAAGATGATAAAAAGAATGGATTAATAATTTTAGCAGGCAATATGTTAACATTAGGTATTACTCTATCATTATGTGATATTGTATTTTTATTAAATGACACATTGTCAAGTGATAAAGTAATGCAAATGATGTATCGTAGTATGACAGAAAGTAAAAATAATGATAAAAAATGTGGGTTTGTAATTGATATGAAAATAAGTAGAGTTTTACAAGCATGTTTATCATATAATATTCATAAAAAGATACAAAATACAGAAGATAAAATTAAGTTCTTAATTGAACATCATCTAATAAATATTGATTCAGATTATCTAATCGGTAAGAAAATTAATTCAGATAAAATCATTACAAAATTATTAGATATATGGAAATCTGATCCGATTAACAATCTTAGTATTTTATTAAAACAAATAGAAGATGATGTAGTAGAAATGGATAATGCCGATCAAAAAGCATTAAATAATTATTTCACAAAATCTTTAAATGGTGATAATTTTGATGTAAATGTAGAATTAAAAGACGAAGATGATGATAAACAATCTATTAAAGATGGAAAAGAAATTATTAAAGATGAATCAAATGATGAAACAAATTCAGAATCTGAAAAATCTGATGAAGATGATAAAGAAGAGATAAAAATATCTTTTACAAAAGATGTATTACCATTTGTAATACCATTTGCATGTTTATTAACATTAAAAGATAATAATAATGATTTTGTAAAAATGTTAGATACAATTGGAAAAAATAAAGAATTATTAGAAATATTTGATGAACAATCATATATATGGTGGAATAATAAAGGAATTTTAGAATTAATAAAAAAACTTACAGAAAAATATGTAGAAAAAAATTCCAATACATTTAATATAGGAATAATTATGAAGACAACATTAAAAAGTTTAATTGATAAACCAAAAGAATTACTAGAATTTATAGCAGAGAGATTAAAACCGAAAGAAACAGAAAAAAAGAAATTTGGAGAAGTATTTACACCTATGAAACTAGTATTTGAAATGATTGATAAATTGGATGAATATTATAAAAAAAATAATGGAGGTAAAGGTATTTTTAGTAATAAAAATTTAAAATGGTTCGATCCGTGTGTAGGAATGGGAAATTTTATGATAGCTGTATATTTACGATTAATGGAAGGATTAAAAACAGTAATTATAGATGACGATGAACGTAAAAAACATATATTAGAAAATATGTTATATATGAGTGAATTAAATAAAAAAAATGTATTAATATGTAAAGAAATATTTGACATAAATAACGAATACAAATTAAATATATATAATGGAGATAGTTTAAAATTAGATACTAAAAAAGAATGGAATATAGAGAATTTTGATGTAATAGTAGGAAATCCACCGTATAATGCATCTGGAACAAAGGCTACCGGTAATACAATATGGCAAATATTTGTAAATAATAGTATTAATATATTACAAAATAATGGTTATATTACATTTATTCATCCAAATGGATGGAGAAAACCAAATACTGAAAATGGTAAATTTTATGGATTATTTGAAAAAATAACAAAAAAAAATACATTATTATATCTGGAAATTCATGATACAAAAGATGGAATGAAACAATTTAATTGTGGTACACGTTATGATTGGTATATTTTACAAAAAATGAAAAATAAAAATAATAAAACAAAAATAATTGATCAAAATAATATATCATATGATATAAACTTAAATAAATATAATTGGTTGGCAAATTGTGAATTAGATTTAATTGATAAATTAGTAGCAAATGATAATGAAGAAAAATGTAAAATATTACAATCAATGAGTGCGTATGAACCAAGAAAAAAATGGATATCAAAAATAGAAACAAAAGAATTTAAATATCAGGTTGTTCATTCAACTCCAAAAGACGGTCATCGTTTTGTATGGTCTAGTAGAAATGATAATGGACACTATGGAATAAAAAAAGTTATATTTGGTGAATCGGGAATATATAATCCAATTATTGATATTGAAGGTAAATATGCTATGTCTCAAGGTGCTATGGCAATTGTAATAGATAATCTTAAAGAAGGTGAAAAATTATCTAAATTTTTATGTTCATCAGTATTTAATAAAATAATAAAAGCATGTTTATGGTCATCATTCAGAATTGAATGGGGTATGTTTAAGGATTTTAAAAAGAATTTCTATGAAATATTAAATAGTATACAAATTGATGAAGGTAAAGAACCTAAAAAAATAGTTAAATCAATATCTATTAAAAATGAATTAGCAAATGAAATCAAAGAATATATTAAACCAAAAAAGATCGTTAAATCAGTTATAAAAGCAGAATCATCAGATGAAAAACCTAAGAAAAAACAAAAACCAATCAAAAAAGAAGATTCATCTGAAAGTTCTTCTGAAGAAGAAGTAATTACTAAAAAACCAGCTCCAAAGAAACCAACTAAAAAAATTATCGAAAAAGAAGATTCATCTGAAACTTCTTCTGAAGAAGTAATTACTAAAAAACCAGCTCCAAAGAAGCCAACTAAAAAAGTTATCAAAAAAGAAGATTCGTCTGAAAGTTCTTCTGAAGATGAAGTAATTACTAAAAAACCAGCTCCAAAGAAGCCAACTAAAAAAGTTATCAAAAAAGAAGATTCATCTGAAAGTTCTTCTGAAGATGAAGTAATTACTAAAAAACCTGCTCCAAAGAAACCAACTAAAAAAGTTATCAAAAAAGAAGATTCATCTGAAACTTCTTCTGAAGAAGAAGTAATTACTAAAAAACCAGCTCCAAAGAAACCAACTAAAAAAGTTATCAAAAAAGAAGATTAAAAAATTGAATGAAATTTATTTAAATCTTATATATATAATTATAATATATAAATATGGCCAATAAAATAGTCGATAAATTAGATCCTAAATATATTTCTGCTCTAAAATTTATCAATCATATTTTGGTTAATAATAACAAACCGGTAATTTTTGATATATTAGATTTTAAAGATGTTACACGAGATGAAATTATTAAACAAGAAAATTTAACTAAATTAAATGAAATGGAAACTGAATTATATAAGTATTTTAGTAAAATGAATTGTGGTTTTTATCGGAAAACTAATAATTATGTTATTAATTTTTTCCGGGGTATGACAAAAGAATTAGGTTACAAGGCAGTTAAAACTAAAAAAGATAAAACAGTTACAATTGATGGGAACAATTATCGCAAATCTTTTATGATTTATCATATCGAATAATAATTTGTATATAGATTTTATAAAAAATCGCGGATTATATTTAAAAAATTTATTTATATATGTATATTATATAAATAAATGAAAGGGACAAAATTAGAGGATAGTAGTACTGGTCCTACTGCTATCCATACTATATCAACAGAAAAAAATTTTATAAATAATTCACAATTTATATATTCTAATTCATGGGATGTTATTACAGATTATTTAAATGAGCTTAATGATCCAAACATATATTGTTTCGCAGAAGATAAGACATATATTGATAAAAATACAAAGGAACAAAAATTTATTTATAATTATTATGCCATAGATTATAATACAATTTTATGAATTATCTAAGCAAAAGAAATTTCATTTATATGAAACATATGAAAAAGAACAACAAATAAAACTATTTTTAGATATAGATATTCCAGCTAATAAAATACCAGATAATTATAATGACAATAAACAAAAATATTTGGATATGGTAATTGATGATATTATTGAATTAGTTAATGATAATTTAATAAAAATCAATAAAGATATTAGACCAAATATCATAATATTAAAATCATCAAGTGAAAATAAATTATCATCACATATAATCTATCAAAATATTATATTTGATGATGTATATTATATTCGATATTTTATATCAAATATTAAATCGTCATATATTGATAATAAAATTTTAGATCCAAATGTTTATAGAAAAGGATGTTTTAGATTATTATGGAATTCTAAAATTAAAAAGAATATTAACTTAGAATATGCAAAATCAATATATTATGATAATAAAGATGATAAAACTTTATTTTATGATTGTTTGTTAAAAAATATTTCTGAAAATAGTTATACAATAAAACTAGATATGCCAAAAATATTAACAATAAAAAAGATTACAAAAACAATACAAAATAAACTTGGGAAACAGGATGTATATAATGAAATTTATTCAATAAATTATCTTAAGAGATACATAGATATTTTAGATGTTAATAGGAAAGATGAATATAAAGATTGGATTCATATTTGTGCATGTATAATAAATTGTAATTCAACTCAAGATGGTTTTAATCTATGGCATTGAATAAAAAAATTTATAAAGTAAATTCTGTTAAAAGTTTCCTCGGATTTATTAATAGTTTATTTATTAATTATGGATTCAAAATTAAAGTTAAACAAAAATCTATATGGGAAAATAATAAAAAAGTTAATAGTAATTATTATTATATCGTTTTTGTTAATGAGATTAATGAATTTGTGTAATTCGTTTAAAATCCTACCTAAATCTACCCTAAAATAAGTTTAGTTTATAATAAAGGAGACATTTAGGTAGGAATTTATATATATATAAAAGAAACTATAAAACATTTTTAATATTTATTTGGGCATTTTTTACTTTATTTCCTTAAATTTTTCATAAATAATTTTCATTTCTTTATTATATCTTTTATGTAATTTTTCTTTTTCTTTATTACAATCTAAATTTATATCTTTATTAATCATTTTTGTTAAGGCGATTTTGGCTTTTGTAAAACCTAGTTTTTGTTCAATAAAGGTTATTTTGTGGTGACAATTAATACAGACTGATTGGCATTTATCTAATTCAGCATAAATTAATTCAATGTTATCACCATTTTTAATCATATCGCAAACACTTCCAGCTTTATAAAAAACAATTATTATAAATACTTTTAAAAATTAATTACAATAATAGATGTATATTTATGCCACCAAAAAAGTCACAACAAATAAAAGATTCATCAACTGAATTATCTGATTCTTCAACTGATTCAACTAATGATAAAGAAATTCAAACAAAAAAACTATTATCAAAAAAACCGACTAAAATTTTACTATCATCTGATGATAATAATGTTGGATTTAAAATTGTAGAAACAAAAACAATAAAATATACAGATGTAACAATTAATAATTTTAACGAGAATACAATTGATACTCTAATTGAGATGAAAGATGAAAATAAAATCAAAATATATTTCAATAAACTTTTATATCAGAATGAAGATGAAAAGTTAAATTTTGACTCGATTTTGTGGCAAAAAGATTCTCAAGATTCAAGATCATTAAAGTATCAGGGAAAGATTTCAATACATTTATCGTCAAATAAAACACTGATTAAACAGCTAACAAAATTAAGTGAATTAAAGAAAGCAATTACAACATTTGATAGACACGAAGATAAAGGCTTCCACAAAGTTCTAAAATTTTATGATGGAAATAATTCAGTATTAACAATTACTCAAGGTTCACCAATTGATGTTTTTAAACGCAATATTTTATATAGAATATCTGATCCAGACAGAATAAATCTTTTATCATCATTTGATAAGTTAGATGAGATTAAATTAGATGTTTTAGGATATCA
>Ga0194130_10005828_pt1 | contig 14572 bp, 12 predicted proteins | sample TA2KigsurfametaG_FD_160084 | JGI IMG/M metagenome (GOLD analysis project Ga0194130, IMG submission 160084) | Freshwater microbial communities from Lake Tanganyika, Tanzania - TA2015050 Kigoma 12 surface | ecosystem: Environmental > Aquatic > Freshwater > Lake | place: Tanzania: Lake Tanganyika... | reverse complement strand
AACAGGTAATGTAATTGGTGGGCTAGGACAATTTGCAGCTATCAATTCAACACCAATTGGCAATGCGACTCCAAGCACAGGCGCATTCACTGATCTACGTGCGACTGGCACAGTATATGCTAATGCCACAACAGATTCAACTACATTAACCACTGGTGCATTAATTGTTGCTGGTGGCGCCGCAGTAAGTAAAAGCATGTTCGTTGGTGAAGGCATGCGGATCAACAGCACACAATCAGCTGAAACTTTCCATGTACTAGGTCAAGGTACAAATAACAGTTTGATCTATGCAGATCTAGCTAAAAACGCCATAGTGTTTGGTGGTGCTAATGCTGCAGTACAAGATGGTGCAGTTGTTAAATTCAATAGCACTGGTGCTATTGTAGTTCCGGTAGGTACTACAGCAGAACGTCCAGGTTCTACAGGTAATACTAACGTGCAGGGCATGTTACGTTTCAACACTACAACAAGCCTACTAGAGTTCTTTGATGGTAGCTCATTCACTGCAGCAGGTAGTGTATTTACAGTTATCGCTACAAACAGCTTCAGTGGTAATGGAGTGCAGACAGCATTCACGCTGAGTTCCTCCTCTTCTACAGCATCCACACTGGTAATGGTCAACGGTGTGGTACAGATACCAACCACAGCCTATTCTGTTTCTGGTACTACATTGACATTCACAGAGGCTCCAGCATCAGGCGATGCGATTGATGCACGGACACTCACTACTACATCTTCGGTTTCATCATTAGCTAGTGGTAATGGCTTTAACTCTTTCGACGTTACTACAGCACCTTATGCTAACATCACAGCGGGTACCAGCGCGGCCACAGTGCGTGTCAGTGTTGATGGTTCGACTGGTAAGGTAACATTTACCAATGATGTCTTGATCAATGGTCAATTGACAGTATTAGGTGACTCAAGTGGTAATATTAATATTGGTAATGAAACAGGTGATAGATTGCAGTTACGTGGTAAGACAGTCTATGATCAGACAGCTATTAATGTACCTAACACTAATCTTAAAGAACTAGATAGTTACAGCACAGCAGCGTTTACCACTGCTAGATATACAGTACAGATCAAGAATGGTAGTAGTGTTTCAGCGGCTGAATTAATAGTTTCTCATGACTCTGCTACTGCAAACATAGCTACCTATGCTGTGCTTAGTACCGTGCCAGGGACTTTCCAAGCAAATATCAGTAGTGGAACCGTGAGATTGTTCTATACGCCTGATAATGCGCAGAATGCAAATATCAAGCTGTTAACTACTTATATAGTGTAATAACGAAGATAATACTAATGCTTAATTTAACCAAAAAGCTGTTTAGGAAAAACTACACTGGTGAAGACATAGTACAGGAACGTAAACTTACCGGGGGAAAATGGGAAACTATTACTGAGTATGTGCCAAATAATGTTATCAATAATCAGATCTCAAATCGGGCGGTGATATTTGGTAATGGTACAGGTAGAGAAAGTTTTCCTATACAACACATCCTACGTAAAAAAAGTGGTTTGCTAGGTGCAGACAGTCTACAGAGTTATGCCTGTAATGCTTTCTATAGAGATCATACTCCAGATTTCCTAGTAGTCAGCAACAGAGTCATAGCAGATGAATTGATAAAATCTGGTTATACCAAAGATAATATCGTCTATACTCATGTTGATATCAGTTTAGAATTTCCTAAAAGATTTTACCTAATACCTCACGATCCTTATGCTGATGCAGGAACTACAGCTGCATACATAGCCGCATTTGATGGACATAAGAAAATATATCTGTTAGGATTTAATGGACAAGATACACCTGGTGTCAATGACAATATCTACGCTGGCACTAAAGGTTACGATGCAGCTAATGCTACAGTATCAGATCTCAAATGGATAGCTAACATCGCGGCACTGTGCAGAATATATGATGATGTAGATTTCGTCAGGGTAACTGAGTCAGGAAGACGACCTACTCCAGAAATTTGGAAATATTTGACCAATCTAAGACAGATCAGCTTCCGTGATTTTGTTTTAGAAACAGATTTATAGTATCGTTTCTAAAGTTTTTAATTTACTAATTACCGCTTGGAAATTAATCGTACGCCAGACTCCGGGGTGTAAAGGTTTGGGATGGTCCTCTAGACTGACCCAACAGTATCCTCTGTGTTCTGAATTTAATTCTGGAACAAATTCATCATCTACTGGTGCGATGAAAGTGTGATAGGTAAAATTACCATTGTCACTGGTAAATTTTTCTATTGGAATAATTCTAGCGTCGTTTATGATCCCACCCAACTCTTCTTTGATTTCTCTAGAAAGGCTATGGATTATCTGTTCGTCCGGCTCAACTCGGCCACCGACGACCCCCCAGGTTCCTTCATATTTACTACTATTACGTAATAAGAATAGATAACGTTTGGTTTTAGTGCAATAGATAAAAGCGCCAACGTTTTCTAAAGGACCAATGTCCATAGACCGTTCTTGTATTCGCCTTCCCAGCTTTTGACCCACTGATCGAGATACCATTTATATTGAATTCCAGTATTTAGATTACTTACATATTGTACACTTGTAGCACCACTACTGTCAAATACTACAGACCATTTAGTACCATCATATTGGATAATATCATTGGCACCAGCCACTAAATCTATACCACCGGAGCCCTGCCAAGCACTAGGACCTGAGCCTGGCGCATTATCAAAACTACCAATGCCATGCAGGATTAAGAATCTAGTTCCAGCAGCTGGTGTGGTAATATCACTTGAAACCTCTACTTGGCGAGGATCAATTATGGCATTTATGGGATCTAAGGTATTAGTGGGGTATGTATCTATGTCAGCGTTAAAAATTAATAGACTATCATCAGTGGGATGATAGCTAACAGTACCTACGACTTCAGCAACTTCATCGTCTGTTAGCAGTCTCACTTGGCTTACACCATTTTCTAATACACCATATACATTTATAAGACTTCGCCAGATATCTCTGGTTCCAACTTTGACTGGTGTTTCTGTTACAGGATGTTTTGGAGTAAGATCAGTTGGTGGATCTCTAGGATCTTCAAATTCACTGTATTTCAACAGGGTCAGCGTATTACCTATTAACAGCACACCGTAGTCTAAAGGAGTAAAGTACTGTCTTGTGCCCATGAGATTAGTGTCGTTATAAACGTCTTCGCTGAGATTACCGTCGCTATCATGTATGCTGGCTATAATTTTTTGTATCACACCTAGTTTTTTAACCTTAGCTGGTGCTGAGATCCAAATTGGTAACTTGAATGTTAGGGTAGCCACGTCTATGGGGTTTCCAGTTCCAATAGGAACACTACGGCTGGACCAATTTGGTGATTCAAGATATACTGCTGTTAGGCTAGTCCAATCTATATAATTATCTGTGGACTGTATTTCTAATGCTGGATTAAACAATACGATCAGCTGTTCTAGCAGTTGTAGTTTCTGTTTGGTATTTGAGGTCCAGATATCTAATTTTAGCTCGAGAGTATATGGCACAGGCATCAGCCTCTCTATGCTAAATGCGTTACCTTGTCGTGCTTCATACTCTTCTGTATCTTCATTATAATAACGTTGGCGGATACTCATCTTGCCTACGAAATTAGGATCTTGTACACGATCGCGATCGTAGGTTATGTTATTGATGTACACAGTCATAGCCGGTACTGTTGGCGTAGCATTTTCACTGGCGTTGGTCAAGATCTGTGCTACCTGTCGGCTACCGTCGGCATAGTAAGCAGGTACACGCTGCAGGGTGGTGTTACCTTGGCGGTCTTGACCAAACTCTACTTGGAAGCCCGATACCATGCGTATGAATTGAGCTAGGAATCGCTCAATCTGGGCATCATAAAAATATTGCTGGAGTGCTGGCATAATTAATTATCCGCTGAAGCTCTTAGTGCGTCACTTAGACTTTGTCTCTGATATGTAACATTAGCATAGATAGTATATTCTAGTACATCATTGGTATTTAATGTTGTAGATACCGTAAATGATATATTTCCTGCTGTATTAGCGATGGTGTTGTTAATGATCTTGCTGTTTAGTTTGGTCTTAACACCATAAGTATTCTTGTAAGCTGTCTTGGTAACAACTTGTTTAGAAGCTAGTGTAAATGATAGAGTCTGTGCATTGGCCGCAGGCGTATATGCACCAGATGAAATACGTATCGCGTCCCAGGCCAATGCATTAGCATAATTAGCATCTGTGTTATTGACAAATCCGCTACGCTGTGTGGTATTTGTCGCACCTGGTGTAAGGTTGGTACGTAGGCCATCTTCTATCTTGACCCAACGACGACCATCGAAACGGAATAATCTATTGGGCACATAATCTAACCTCAAGAAGTAGTCACCAACGACTGGGCTTGTTGGGTAAGCTATACCAGCGGCGACTGCGGCACCGTTTGGTGGGAATGCATCGCTGGTTAAATAACCCCTGACCTTGTCGCTCGGTGATACTGTGCTTGAACTCGAATAGGTATTACTTGAGACATTGGCATTAGAGCTAGCGAGTATGCCCTGTGGATCGCCCGGCTGTCCTTCTTGCGTGACTGGAGCAGTGTATAGATTAGTAGTGTCATATCCACTCTTGGGTACGTCAGTCTCTGCACGGGCTACTATAGCATCATTGATTTCTATATATTTGTTATAGGTACTGATCACTTGACCTAATGGAGTATCATTTGCATCCGCTACACCATCACCGTTAGTATCGCCAGCGGCGATATTGTCTAGTATGTCTTTGTATTCTTGGCTGTCTACTAGGGGTTGTAGTTTAACACGCCATAGATGTGGATACCAAGTTGGTGAAAATCCCTCTGCCGCACGTGTGGCGTCTTGTACCACATAATAACGTTTGAGTGCCGCAGATAATGTGTCATCTAGAGGATAATAGTCTTTTAAATTTGGTAGTTCTAGGACATCACCTACCATGATCTTGCGACCGATTGTGTCAATCATGTCGTTCAAGTGGAACACAGCGAACATGGTATCACCAGTTAGGAATAGACCAAATTGTTGTAGATCAAAATCGTTGTCATTAATACGATATATAGTGCGCATGGTATAGACACTGGTGTCATACTTGCGATCACGGTTTTCCAAGAACAAGAGATCTTGGATGCTGGTAATGCCAGTGGTTCCTGGTTCAGTATTGCTAGTAAAGGGTTGATCTATCGGTCCGAGATATTTGTGTAGATAAACATCCACTCCGCCCACAGTGAACATTTCACTTATACGCTGGTCAAAAAATTTGTAGTCGTTGCCCTTGTTTGGACGCCACAAAGAAAGTTTTGGCATTATCTAATCCTAATTATCTAGTATTTATCGCCGTTGACTACCCAATCAAATGATGTTATACTAGTATTATGGCTGAAATTACTACAAGTTTAGATTGGGCATCTGTTAGTATTGAGCTAGAAAATGCCGCCAAACGTATGAAGCGCCATGGTTCTGAAATGTTAAAGATCAGCAGTAATATTGGGGACATGGTTAAACTTCTGTCAGAAGAAGAAATCAATTGCCGACGAATGGGCAAACAAACCCGCCAACACCGAGAACTAGTAGCCAAAATAAATCAAGAAATAGCCCAATTTGAACAGTATGTTACTTTTGGTGTTCTATTAAGTGGTTGACTTTACGTCGAATATCATATATACTGTATATAAATCATAAGGATACTGTATGGCAATAAAACTAGATGGCATGAAAAAGAAAGCCAAAGTTAAAAATATTAACTTTGCTGACGAAAAATACACAGGTAATGAACCCGTATGGGACTATGATCGTGCCCTAACTTTTTCAGATGGAGAATTTGATCATCACCTACGCAAGAGTTTTCGTTACTACAACTACTATTATAGTTCCAAAGATCTTAAAAAATATGTGGTAGCATGGTTGCGACAACACGAAGGTGATAAAGGTATCCACGTGTTAGATAAGACTACTATTGATCAATATGCCCGTTCAGCAGATAATCTAACACCAATGACAGTCTGCTCACTGATCAAAGCCAACACACAAGGCATGCCCTTGCGTGACAAACACGTAGAATATATCTTTGACGCTGTTAAACGTGTGCTACTGTTAAAAGCAGATGACACAGAAGAAGAAAAGAAAATCACTAAGAAACCTGAAGTTAAACTACCTACTATCCAAGACCGCATGAATGACGTAGCCAAGAAACACATCTTATACTTTGAAATCCTTGAAGATGGATTGTTCGCAGGTGAAACAGTGGATCCTAAAGCCTACGAATACCTAGTTAAGAATTTAGTACCACAGGCACTAATTAGCAAGATATCCTCAGTGTTTGAACCTAGACATGCAGAAGTGCAAGAAGCACGCAAGGGTGAATGTGAGCAACTAAAAGAAGCCTACAGCCACATGAAAGCCGCAGACTATAAACGCTATGATAGTTTCTATGAGAAACTGTTCCAAGACTTGGCCGCTTACAATCAAACTAAAAAGGCCACTAAAAAGGCCGCAGTCCGCAAACCACCACAAAAAGAAAAATTAGTTAAGAGCTTGAAATATCTCAAGCAAGATACTGCATTGAAGATTGTGTCAATCAATCCGGTAGATATCGTAGGTGCAGAAGTTCTATGGGTTTACAATGTTAAGAATCGCAAGATTGGCAAGTATGTAGCAGAAGCCATGGGAGGTGCGCTAGGCGTCAAAGGCACCACAATTACGGGTTATGATGCTAACAAGAGCACACAAAAAACCCTACGTAAACCAGAAGAACAGATCAAACAGTTCTTATCAAGTAGTAAAGTTGAGTTGCGTAAGTATATTGAAAATATCAAGACCACAGAGATCAAACTTAACGGTCGTATCAACGCAGACACTATATTACTTAAAGTTTAATAATCCCCTCAAGGTAGCGAAAGACAAATTATCCTGTTATCAGTAATAAATACATGATAACAGGATAATTAAATGTCTGAATTACCAGCAAACGTATCATCAACATCTAGTAATCTTACCAATACCTTAAGTGTTCAGACCAAAAGTCTATATAGCAACGTAACTGGTACAGGTGCTGGGCATATCGCATTTGATGCTAATCTACAAGCACAGCTAGATTCAGTAGCTAAACAGCAGAATGACATTATTGACTACTGCCGCCTACGCTTAGGCTATGGTATGATCGATGTTGAAGCAGACAAAGAACACTTCGACATGGGTATCAAACAAGCACTAATCCGCTACCGCCAGAAGAGTTCAAATTCAGTAGAAGAAAGCTATGTGTTTCTAGATATATATCCCGAAACACAGGAATATATCTTACCTAATTATATCATAGATGTCAAACAGATATTCCGCAGAGGTATTGGCAGTATATCTGGTACCACAGCCAGCCAATTTGAACCATTTGCATCAGGTTATCTAAATACCTACATGTTGGTAGCTGGACGTGTTGGTGGGCTTACAAACTACGAATTGTTTGTACAATATCAAGAACTGGCTATGAAGATGTTTGGTGGTTTTATAAACTACACCTTTAACAAAGTCACTAAAAAACTTACTCTTATACGAAAAATTCCATTTGGTGGGATCCAAGGCAGTGATCTCGTAAAAGAAAGCGTGCTATTATTGACCTACAATTATAAACCTGATCAGATCTTACTAAATGACCCGCAGGCATTTCCATGGATCCAAGACTATGCTTATGCTTTGACACTAATTAGCGTAGGTAATGCCCGTGAAAAATTTGCTTCAATAGCAGGTCCGCAAGGTGGTACAGCTTTAAACGGTACAGCACTTAAAGCAGAAGGTAATGAACTTCTACTCAAACTTGATGAAGAAATCAAGAACTATGTGGACGGTGGCCAACCAATGTGGTGGGTAACTGGTTAAAAACTTCTAGACAACAGTCTAAAACTCTCGTAAAATAGTAGTATCAATCAAGGGGATTTCAATGAGTCAAATCATCGGTATCGTAGGTCTGATCGGCGCTGGTAAAGACACAGTGGCAGATTATCTAGTTAATTTCCATGGGTATAAACGAGAAAGCTTTGCTAACAGCCTTAAAGATGCTGTGTCGGCAGTGTTTGGTTGGGATAGAACACTATTAGAAGGACGTACTAAACAAGCTCGTGAATGGCGTGAAACCAAGGACGAATGGTGGAGCAAACGACTAAAGCGAGATATAACGCCACGTTGGGTCCTACAGTATTGGGGCACCGAAGTAGTGCGTAAAGGATTCCACGATGATATGTGGGTGGCCAGCTTAGAAAATCGCCTACGACAGTCAACAGATGACATCGTTATCACTGACTGCCGCTTTCCGAATGAAATCAAAGCTATCCGCAACGCAGGTGGACGTGTGGTGCGTATCAAACGAGGACCAGAACCTGCTTGGTTTAATGATGCTCGTAGCATGAACAAGGGACCTACACGTAACATGAATTGGGCTTTAAGCAAACACAATATCGAAAAGTTAGGAATCCATGCTAGTGAAACAGCCTGGGTAGGAACTAAGTTTGACATTACCCTAAACAACGATGGCACACTAGACGAATTGTACAATCAAATAGAACTGAATATAACTAAAAATTCACTGCTAAGTTCTTCTTTAGAGCAAGTCGAGCTTTGACAGATTGACGGATTTTTTCTTTCTGTTCAAAAGACATGATTTTACCTTTGGTAGGACTGGGTCGATTTTGTCTAGTTTCTGATATTTTCTTTCTAGCTTCTAAAGTATGTGTTTTGCCAAACATAGGATTATTTTGTCCTGAATTCTTTTCACTATTAATTTTTCGTGATTCTATAGACTGTTTTCTTCCTTTAGAAGCTAAACCTATTTTTCTTTTACTTTCTTCTGATTGTTGCCCACCGTCTGCTTCTTCTGGCTTTAGATTGGCCCAAGTTTGATCTTCAACCACGTTCCATAGATTACTGTAATATAATCCCCACACTTTAAGTTCATTTTTGTCCACACATTCTTTAAGAATTTCAGTAGAATAGTCATAACCATGCTTGCGTAAATGATATATCCAGCGTGTTCCAGAACCACGATATTTATGAGGATCTTGTTGTGATGTTTGCCCTAGATACTTTAATCCTGTCTTATTGTGTGTTTTGATGTAAAGATAGAAAGTCATAATAATATTTATATTAGTAATCTGGAACTAAGTCTCCTTGACGCCATCCTAAACCTTCTTGGGCAATTTCATATTGACAGTTAGCACAGACTGTTTTAAGATTTAACACACTATTGTTGTTTAGATCACCATCGATGTGATAGACAAATAATTGCTGTTTTAGTTTAGCCTTAAAACCACACTTTTCGCAGTGTGGTTTCTTTTTATATCCTTCTAACTGCCAACGAGGCTTTGGTGCAGGCTTATTTTTCTTTTTGCGGATACAACTATCACAGCGAGTTCTGAAGTAAGTACGGCCATGCATTTTATAGTTGATCGCCACGGGTTTTTTACCACAAATTTGACATATTGGACGGTATTCCATACTAGTATTTATGGCTGAACCTTTCAAAGGGCACCTTATACCACAAATTCTATCAAAAGATTATAAATAGTTTAAAGTAACCTATTTAGAGGAACAGATACTATGGCACTTATTTCACCCGGAGTACAAGTAACGGTAACAGACGAAAGTCAATATACCCCAACCGCAGCTGGTTCAATTGCTTACGTTTTACTTGCTACTGCCCAAGACAAAACAAACCCAAGCGGTGCACTTGCACCCTACACTACAGCGGCCAATGCTAATAAGCTATTTAATATCACTAGCCAAAGAGAACTAGTAGCAAATTATGGTAATATTGAATTCCGCGTTGATGCCGCTGATAATCCATTAAACGGTGATGAACGTAACGAATACGGTTTATTAGCAGCCTACAGCGCACTTGGTGTTAGCAATCAGATCTACGTACAACGTGCAGATGTTGATCTAGATGAATTAACAGGCACAAGTGTCCGCCCAACAGGTACACCAACAGATGGTACTTATTGGTTAGATGTTAGTGCAGATGCTACTAATTGGGGTATTTATGAATGGACAGATGCAGATCAATTTGTCTTACAGACACCAAGGGTGATAACAGACTCAACTCAAGTCAGCGGTACAGTACCATTAAGCTCAGTAGGTGCGATTGGTGAATATGCTGTGGTTACCACCAGCACATCAAATCCAATTTACCTAAAAGGTTATGACAACACCTGGGCACTAGTGGGTAGTGACGATTGGAAAGATCGCGTACCTGTAATCACTGGTGTTATTGCTAACCCTGCTAACCTAGCTATTGGTAACAAGATGCGTCTGAATGGTATCAACGTTACACTTACTGGCACTACAGTAACATCAGTAGCCAGCGACATCAACGGTGCAGGTATTACTGGTGTTAGCGCTAGAGCTAACAGTTCAGGACAACTTGAAATTTTTGCTGACAGCCTAGCAGCCAGCTCAGGTAACCTTGCATTAGCCAACGGTTCATTACAAATTGAAAAAGGTGGTACTAGTGGTATCGGTGGCGTTGATGCTGCGATGAAATTAGGTATCTTCAATGGTGAAGGTATTACAGGTAACAGCAGAACACTACTAGGACCACTAGTGGCATTTGACAGCTATAGAAACGTTCCAGCTTGGAGAGACACAGATGCTAGTCCACGTCCATATGGATCAGTATGGTTTAAAACTTCAGCGACAGGTAACGGTGCTAATTATGGTATCAAAGAATATGATAGTAATTTAGACAGTTTTGTTTTACAGACTGCTCCTTTATATGCTAGCGATACAGCTGCAATCTATGGGCTAAGTCCAGTAGCAGGCGGTTCAGATCTGCCAGCAGGCACATTATATGTACAATATGATACACTAGGCACAACAACAGGCACATTTAAACTTTATCGTAAGAATGTTGCTGGCTTATTGAAAATCACAGGTACAGTAGCAGGTGGTGCCGCCGCATACACTAACGGTGACAGCTTCACTATGGAAGTCAGTGTTCCAGGAAGTGCATCAACAGAAAGCGCGACGATCACTTCAATTGGTACTACAGCTACGACTTTAGTAGCTAAGATCCTGGCAGCTAACTTACCAAACGTAGTAGCGGCCATCGAATCAAGTGGTGCTATCAGCATTACCCACTTAGCTGGTGGTACTATTAAATTTACCTACGGTACAGGTACTCCATTAACCACAGCTGGTATTATCAGTGACAATCAAATACAGGTTATTTCAGCAGGTAGCGTATTCTTAGCTAGTCCGTTTAAAGCACTGACATATACATTTTCTACTACTGCTCCATTTAGTGATCCAGCAGAAGATACTCTTTGGTATTACAACACAGCGCTTGAAGTTGATATATTAATTAACGATGGTAGTGGGTTTAAAGGCTATCAAAATGTGGTAAATGATGCACGAGGCTATGACTTATCAGCCACAGATCCAGATGGTCCGATCCTTAGTGCGTCAGAACCCGTTTATCAAAATGATGGCACGACACCTGTAGTAGCAGGTGATCTATGGATTGACACAGGCGAGCTGGAAAATTACCCAGTGATATATCGCTACAATGGCACAGCATTTGAACTGATCGATAATACGGATCAGATCACAAGTGATGGTATCCTGTTCGCAGATGCACGCTGGGCCGCTAACGGTACTACAGATCCTATAGTTGATGACGTACCAGAGATCGCAGATCTATTAACCAGTGATTATTTAGATTACGATGCACCAGATTATCAATTGTATGCACGCGGTACACTATTATTCAATACACGCCGCAGTGGTTATAATGTCAAGAGATTTGACAGCACTGCACTAGCAGATGATCCAACTCCGGCTTCAGTAGTAGCAGCTTGGGTAAGTGCCAGTGGCAATGATCCAACTACAGGTGTACCATTCTTTGGTCGTAAAGCACAGCGTAATGTGGTAGTTGAAGCACTCAAATCAAGTATCGAATCTAGCACAGCCTTACGTGAAGAACAAACACAGTACAACATTATCGCTTGCCCAGGTTACCCAGAGCTGATACAAAACATGATCACTCTAAATAATGATCGCAAACAAACAGCGTTCATTATCGGTGATACTCCGTTGACGCTGAACACCAATAGAGTACAGGCTTATATACAAAATACAGCACTGGCACTAGACAATGGTGACAATGGCCTAGTCAGCAACAGTGAATTCCTTGGTGTATACTATCCAAGTGGTCTTGCCACTGATCTAGGTGGTGAAAGCGTGGTAGTTCCACCAAGCCATATGATGTTACGCACAATGATCCGTTCAGATAACGTCAGCTTCCCATGGTTTGCACCAGCTGGTGTACGTCGTGGGTTGATCGACAATGCTACCAGCATTGGTTATATTGATGTAAATGACGGCAACCTATTTAAATCAATCGGTGTTACTGTAGGCCTACGTGATGTATTGTATGCAGACAGAGTCAACCCATTGACAGTATTACCAGGTGTTGGTCTAGTGGCCTTCGGTCAGAAAACACGTAGCGCACAAACATCAGCGATGGATCGTATTAACGTGGCTAGATTGATAGCTTACTTGCGTTTGGTATTAGATTCAGTGGCTCGTCCGTTTATATTTGAACCAAATGATACTATCACACGTAATCAAGTCAAACAGGCATTTGAAAGCGTCTTAAATGATCTAGTGGCTAAACGTGGTTTGTATGACTATCTAGTGGTTTGTGATACAACCAACAACACACCAGATCGCATTGATCGCAATGAATTGTATGTTGATATCGCAATTAAACCAGTCAAAGCTATCGAGTTCGTTTACATTCCAGTAAGGATCGTCAACACTGGTGCTAGCTTGACAGTAACATAATATACGCAGTTAATGGGAGTGACAACACTCCCTTAACGCAAAGGAAAAATAGCTAAATACTATAAAGTATTAAAAGGAAAATAAGATGGCAACAGCATCATTAAGCAAGTTTACGGTACCCCTAAGCACTAATCAGAGCGCAACAGCACAAGGTCTGTTGATGCCTAAGCTCAAGTTCCGCTTCCGCGTGACATTTGAGAATTTTGGTGTAAGCCAACCTACAACTGAATTAACCAAACAGGTAATGGACTTTAAACGTCCAACGCTGTCATTTGAAGAAATGATTATTCCTATCTATAACAGCAAAGTCTATCTAGCTGGTAAACCAACTTGGGAACCTGTCACTACTACCCTACGTGATGATGCAGGCGGTGAAGTTGCTAAACGTGTTGGTGAACAGCTACAGAAACAATTTGACTTCATGGAACAGGCTTCAGCAAGTTCAGGTATTGATTACAAGTTCTTAACAAGATTTGAAGTTCTTGATGGTGGTAACGGTGCCAGCGAGCCCACAGTGCTTGAAACATGGGAAATGTATGGTTGTTATCTAACTAACACAGACTATTCAAATGCTGACTATGCTCAAAACGAACCAATGACTATCGCTCTAACTATCCGTTATGACAATGCTATCCAAACTCCAATTGGCACAGGTCTTGGAACAGTAGTAGGTAGAACACTTGGTACAGTAATCACTGGTTAATCTAGATGAAACACTTCAAAGCCCGGTTTAAATCCGGGCTTTTTTTATCGATAAATAATATAAATGGACGGAAAGTATGGCTGGATTCTTTAACCAATTCTTACGACAATTAGCCACAGGCGATGAGATACGCGACTGGCAACATGCCTCACGCACATTCATTGACAGTTTATATAGATTAAGTCCTAAGGTAGGCTCAGTTTACCATGTGTTCATGGACCTTAATCCAGTAGTAGCTCAAGTAGATCAGAACAGCCAGATTGAAATTGGCCTGATGGCCAAGAATGTAGCACTGCCAAGATTTTCAGTTTCAACTAAAACCTATAATGCCTATAATCGCAAGAACATAGCACAAGAAAAAATTAACTATGATCCTCTGAGTATCACATTCCATGACGATAGTGCAGATGTGGTACGTAATTTTTGGTATGGTTACTATTCATATTATTATAGAGATGCTGACCACCAAGAACCACTTTACAATCAAGACCACAAATACAAAAAACGCCAAGAGCAAAGCTGGGGATATACTCCCTTAACTAACACAGGTACGCAGAATTACATCAACGCTATTAGGATTTACAGCCTGCATCAAAAATCATTCAGCAGTTACACTCTAATCCGACCAACTATAACCAGTTTCCAACACGGTCAACATACCGCAGGCGAATATGTGCCAATGGAGCATACTATGACATTTGCCTATGAAGCAGTGCAGTATGCTACGGGTCCGGTCAGCGAAGGAACGGTGCTTGGATTCAGTACATTACATTATGATAATAGCCCAAGTCCACTTACATCATTGGGCGGCGGAACTACCAGCATACTTGGTCCTGGCGGACTTGTAGAAGGTGCTGGTGACGTGATAACTAATCTGCAGAATGGCAACTTCTTAGGCGCGGCCTTAGGTGGATTCCGTACTGCAAATAATTTTAAAAATACAGATATCAAACGTGTTGGCGGAGCAGAACTTACACAGTTAGGTAGAAACATCTTAAGTGGGCGCAATCCATTAAGCACGGTTTTCGTACCAACAGCAG
>Ga0194130_10005826_pt1 | contig 14579 bp, 18 predicted proteins | sample TA2KigsurfametaG_FD_160084 | JGI IMG/M metagenome (GOLD analysis project Ga0194130, IMG submission 160084) | Freshwater microbial communities from Lake Tanganyika, Tanzania - TA2015050 Kigoma 12 surface | ecosystem: Environmental > Aquatic > Freshwater > Lake | place: Tanzania: Lake Tanganyika... | reverse complement strand
AAAGATTTCTTTAAATCAAAACTATTTTTTTCATTTTAAATTTCAAAAAATGCCATTATACGGTTTTATACGGTTTTAATCAACTGTTAACTAACCCTATCCATATGCAGTTGGAGATAAATACGTATATTTTATGCTTCACAATGTTAAGTCTTAAAAACTTTTTTTTTTAAGACTCAAGCGATAAAAAACTCAAAGAGTTTTTTATCTGTTCTCCAACCAGTTGAAGATTTTGATTTAAAAAAGGATGCGTATATGCAATACTATGGATGGCATATTAAACCGGACGAAAGGAAGAATTATAATAAAAAATATAAAGATAGGCGAATAGAATATCCAGTGAAGGTTATGTTCAAAAGATTTTATAGTTCATAAGTATAACTAAAAACTTCCCAGTCATAATCTTCGTAATCAGCTTTGTAATATATTGATAGCTTACTTTTTTTTACAATATCTTCAACTTTTTTTAGTTTATAGCGATATATGTCATATTTTACTTTATTTTCCGAAATGGTCAAAAAAATCCATATCATATCATCATCAATCGATAAATCTTTTCTATCAGGCAATTCACAAAAATTATTCAATTTATACCTAATTTCTTTTGTAAGTTCGTGATTATATCCAAAATTTTTATTGGATATACTTACAATTTTTCGGTAAATGAATTTCTCTAGAAATTTATATTTTTCTATATCAATCCTTTTAATGAATTTACCATCATGTAACCTATATTTTTTGAGTATTTTTGTGTATATATGCACAATAATATCATCTGGTAATTTTTCTATAATTTCCATTTATATATTATATTATTTAATAGATATAAAAATCAATTTTTAATCTCATAAGAATTCCATAAATTATCCAGCCCCAATTTATATACTAAGCTTCGATTGCTGACATTTTTCCCCTTAGCGCCCTCTTTTATTCTTAGAAATTCGTGAAATGTTATCGCAATCATTTCCTCCAATTTTTCCTCCACTTTCTCCAGACTCCAGTAATCATTGGAGCGATTTTGTAACCATTCAAAATAGCTAACAATTACGCCACCACTATTACATAAAACATCCGGGATAACCTCAATATTTTTATCAACAAAAACACGGTCAGCCTCTAAAACAGTGGGTCCATTTGCGCCTTCTACTACCAATCGGCAATCTATTTTTTTGGCAATTTCCTCGGTTATTTGCAGCTCCATGGCGGCTGGAATAACAATATCCGCCTTGATTTCCCAGAAATCGGCAATATCTATTTTCTGGATTCCTTGATATAAAGTTTGAATATCTTTTAGTTCCTTGTGTTTCAAAATATCATCAAATGTATGGACATCATAGAACCGTTGAGTCAGCAAATAATAACCAGTGTAATCTCCAATGGCTTGGCAAATTGCTCCTGATTTATGCAAATAATGGGCGGTCCATGAGCCGACATTTCCAAAACCCTGAATAATATACGTCTTCTGTTCTAGGGTTTCCTTAAAAATATGCTCGAACCATAGCCGGATATTGTAGAAAACTCCCAATCCAGTCGCCCTATCGCGTCCTTTGCTGCCGCGGAATCCAATGGACTTCCCAGTGAAAATACTATACACTAAATTATTATTGCTGACTTTTTGATATTCGGCGGTCATCCAGTCCATGTGTTTGCTTGTGCTGCCCATATCTGGGGCGGGAATATCAACTGAGGGTCCAATAAATCCAGAAATTTTATTGCAATAGGCTTGAACAATGCGCTTATTTTCGTTTTCAGAATAATTCTTTGGATTATATTTTATGCCTCCTTTCCCGCCTCCAAATGGGAGATTATGAATTGCACATTTAATAGTCATCCAAAATGACAGTGCTTTGAATTCGTCTAAATAAACATCGTCTGCGAATCGCAGACCACCTTTATAGGGTCCAAGCCAATTATTGTGTTGAACACGATAGCCTTTGAATATTTCAATTGTCCCATTATCTAATTTCACGGGGAATTTCACGATAATTTCGTGATTATGGGCTTTTAGCATTTTTACAAAGTCTTCTTTGTATTTGAAAGTTTGTAAAACATCGTCCATTTGTTTATCAATAAGCTCAATAATAAATGTTTTAGAGTTCATAATTTATATAAATATATAAATATTTTATATAATAATTATTTACGGCTGCCAGTAATTGCATCATAAACTGCAGCAGCTCCTTCGCGAATAGCCATACCAGGACGATTCCGACTGGCATAATAATTGGCATTTAATCCATGGCGCATTACACCGGAATTATTCAGAGCTGCATTCACACCTGATCTTATAACAGATCTCTTCACACTATCAAAGCCTAACATATTGTATGAATATAAAATAATTTTATAAATTCAACAAAAATTTTAAATATTCTAAATTTTTCAATAATTTATTTTTTTCTACTTCTTTGTCTTTTTCTTCGTTTTCAATAAATTCATCCATTTCTTTTTCTATACTTCCACTATTTTTGTTAAATAATGAAAAAAACATAAATTTTGAAAGAATATTTTACTTACTTTCGATAATTTCAACTAATTCGACATGTTCAATTTTTTTCATAATGTGGTCCTTTAAATATTCATATAATAATAATAAACTAGAAATTCCCAGGCAAACTAGTGATAAAATTATTGTACCATCGAATGGTTCATTGAAAAATAAGAATGAGAAAACCAATTGAATAATTCGACGCAATAAATCTAAACTACTGAGTAATATATTTGCTGGGATATAATCATTGCGATTGTTGAGGATATATATTTTATTGAACATATACATTTGCAATCCAAGTGCAATAAGAAAATAGAGAAATAGTGCTTGACCATCTATTGGAGGTAAATTATGAATTGTATAGTAAATAGAGCCAATAATAATCAAAGCAAAATAAGTAATTTGAAAAATAATTTGGAAGTCAATATTGGGAATTCTATATTTTTTCACGGAAAATTCAATAATATTATTATAGGATGCATTTATAAAACATGAGGCTATAATAATAATCGTATTTCTTAAAACATTTGGATCATCTGGGTTATTTGATAAATAATTTGAAATAATAAGTGCATGAGATCCAATAAGAAACACACAACTTGCCAAATATATGTTCGTAATTTTCTTATAAAGAAGAAATTTGAACCATGGAATATTAAATAGAATAAATCCTGAACGTAAAACTGTATAATAACTAAGAGTAATTGTATTCAGTGCATAAAATAGCAAAATTGTTTCAATTGTGTATAAAATACTGGTTCCAATCGGGAATAATAATTTATTACGGTTTTCAGGTAAAAAATATGCCTTTAATTTTCTCCGGTTAATATCATTTATGAATAAAAAGCAATAAAATGGGGTGAAAAATACACTTAGCAACATATTGAACCATTCATTCTTGTAGTTGTATGCATTATTTATATATTTCATACAGATCAGATATTCTGAAAGTGTAATCACAAATAGAAAACAGTGCAATAATAAAAGATAATTCATTTGTTTTCAATATAAAGTTATTTTTATATTCCTAATAATGGAAATTCCATGTGAAATCTGGGAAAAAATAATTGTTCAAATAAAAGATGTTAAGCAATGTGTAAAATTATTCAAAGCATTACCAAGAATAACTCGGAACAATATTCGTGGTATATTTGATAAACACTTAGAATCAATCCAGACAAAAATAATATATTCTGTGGAAAATTGTGTATTTTTAGCTATTGAAAATAAGAGAATTATAATACAAATGGAAAATAATAATATTGAACATGTGAGAATAATGAATGATGGGAATTATGTTTCAGTGGATAAAGAAGGAAAAATAATTTTCAGGGATCCAAAAAAATATAAATATATTGATTGCATAGAAATAGAAAGTAATCTTGAAAATATAGAATTTCACCCAACAGAATCAAGAATGATAGTGAGTTTAATTCGCGAAAATTTGGGATTAGAAATCCAATCTATCCATTTAAAAAAAAATGGAATAGATTTTAATCAAACTCTTATAGCATATGAACCGGAATTTTTATTAAAAATTGTATATCATCCAACTTTACCATATGTTTTAATTATTCGACATAAAAACAATCAAATTTATAGTGTTTATTTATGGAATTATAATCAGACAATTGGTGGAGATGAATTTGAATATTCTGATTTTGAAAGAGTTGAATATCCTTTTATTATAAATTTTGGCATAGATTACGTAGATAATTTTATTTACATGTATTACTTGCCTTTCAAAATATTGGAAAATGGGGATTTTGAATGTTTGGGAAGAGGAATAAGCTATTACTATATTTTGAAAATGGGAATATTAAATAATAAATTTTACCTTAAAGAAAATGAGAGACTTCTATTTAATAATTGCCGAAAAATTATTGATTATTTCCGCTTTAATAATAAAATAATTTATTTAATAGATGGCTACAAAATTATTCAGCAATATAGGGCAAACGTAACGATTATTTATGAGAATCATGGAGAACATATTTCAAAATTAACAGTTAAAAATAATCATATTATATTTTTGGAAAATCATGTGTTCAAAAAAATAGATTTGGATAACTTAGATAGAATTGAAGAAATTATTGACTGTGAAAAAATACCAAGTGATTTTTGTGTTTTATAAAAATTTACTTTTCTAGATCATTAGAACGTTAGTCATATTAAATTAGACAACAAAGAATATTCTGAAGCACTTATTGGATTAGTGTGAATTTTATTCATCAATCTAGGAAGAAAACACACACACAAGAATGCGCATAAATATAGCTATAAAGCTCAAAAACCGAATGAACACCATTTAAGATGAAAAGAACTTCATTTTGATTACTTCCAAAATTAAAAAATTTTTATAAACCTTTAGAGCACACTATTTTCATCCATAATTCGTTTAATTCGCAAAATTATTTTCTCACTATAAATTGAAACCGGCATGGCGCAGAGGAAGCGCGCAGGGCTCATAACTCTGAGGTCACTCGATCGAAACGGGTTGCCGGTACTATTTCCTTAAAATCAAAGATTTTAATGAAACAATGATGTATCAAACTATATACTTACTTGTGTATTTGGGAAGCCCGTTGTCATCCACCAATTGGGAGCAAGAGTAGGTGGTCTAGCCCCAGTATCCACACAAGGTGCATCACTTGGTCCGGTCTTAAATACTTCTTCAATTTGATAAAATGGTAGTGCATAACTGTAATATCGGAAACGTGAAATAAAACCACTGAAACCGCCCCATTTATTCATGTATAAATCGCCATAGTTTTGTTTAGGAATTCCGCCCAAATCAGTCCTCTTCTTTAGTTTCGCATTAACATAGACATCCATATGTCTTCCAATGACAACAATTGTCATAAATACCCATTTATTCATGGGGATATTGCCAACATCGCACTTACTAGCCACATTATTATAAGTATTCATGTAAATCGCAAATTTATTCTCATTGGGATAAATCCACACACCAGGTGCCTGTAGAGGAACACTTGAACTATTACCCTTGTGAAAAACATGGTGCATTTTTGTTGTATTATTAAATGTGTTATCTCCTATATAGATCCAGAATGAATAGCTAAATTCTAGACCAAATTTTTGGTCAGAAGAACGTAATAATAGAGAACCAGGGAAGCTCTTAGCTGTTGTTCCTTGTATCGTATCTTCTATAATAAACGGTGCTTCATTTTGATAATTCATTATACTGTAACTTAATCTTGTAAATAAATATGTAAGTAATAATAAAATAACAATAATCAATAAAATAGTCATTAATGTATTAGTACTAAAAACAGAAGTAATGCCTTCGCTCATTGATGGAGAAGAATTTGAATTCATTATTATTAATAATAATGAAGATTATTTATTTAAGATTTTAATATGGACCACTAGCATATATTTTATGGACTTCGTCTGGTTTAAGAGCATAACGGAAATACACTAAATTACTTATTTTTCCAAAAAATCCTCCATTATCACAAACATGCACGGGATCATCATTTAATTTTGGAACACCTCTTAATACACAACTACGCTCTAATTTACCATCAATATATATATCTACAGTACGGTTATTCAATACATAAGTAATATGCACCCATTTTTGGAGAGGAATATTCTTAATATCACATCCTTCATTTGGAGAAGCAAATGTATTGATTCTGGCATGTAAAGCATTTGTATCTGGATATAGCCATAAGCCTGGTGCTCTTGCACTATTTGTTCCAGCGTTACTTGATTTATTACCCTTAACAAAAATATTCTTCCATCCTCTGGTCCAATCCTGAATGTAAATCCAGACAGAATATGAAAATTCTAAACCTTCGTCACTATTTCTAACTTGAAATGATTTATCTTTAAAATCAAATGCATCACTTGGACTTTCTACTAAAACACTAACATTTGTGCTATTTTTCTTTGCTCTTCTTACTAATACAACAATAACAATAACTAAAATAATTAAAAAAATAATTGCCAATAAAATATATAAAATATTTGTATTAGTGCTCATACTACTCACTGAACCTGTAAAACTAGAGGTTCTATTTGGTGTGTTTCTATAAATAGAATTTGCATTAAAATTATTATTTTCTGCCATATTTATGATAAATACTTAGATTTTTATTTTACTTCAAAACATGTCTCTAAATCATAGTCCATTCTCTCAATTGTTGCTTTTTCGCGTTCAAATAGATTTAAAATTATATTTGAATCTAAAGCTGCACTATTATACCTAAAAAATGCTAATAAACCATTAAATCCATTATTCCCTTTTATTAAATTACTATTTATCATATCGGGGGCACCTGTCAAACTTATTGATTTTTCCAATAAACCATTAATATAACATTCCAAAGAACGTCCTTCTAAAACAATTGTTACACAAAACCAATTATTTAGAGGGATATCATCCATAACAATAGCATTTGCTTCATCTTCACCATTTTCACATGAAACTGTAATTATCATTTTGTTTGTATTAGGCGCTAAATATACACCTGGCGTCTTCTTTTGATACATACTATCAGTTTGTACATTATCACCTCGATACCATACAGTTCTCCAAATGGTATTACCTTTATTAAAGTTATCGGGACATACTTTTAACCAAAAACTATATGTACCTTCTGCTCCTAAATCTATCGGCATATCCTCTTTTAGAGCAAAACCATAAATAGTACCTTTCATTAGTCTTAAAGTATTTTCTTTATTACCCATACCATAGTAAGAAAGAGGTGTTGGAGTTTTTGTAGCAAATGTCTGCCTTGTATAAAAATCTAAATACATGTCATTTGAAACACTCTTTTTAATTTGTGTTAAAAAAAACACAATTAACCCAAATTGTAAAAATAATAGGAAAACTAACAAAAATAAATGCGATGTTTTTCCGGTTTTATAAGCAATTGCATACAATAAGACAAATAATGTTATTAAAAAAGATATAGACACACAGCCTAAAATATAATGTTTATTTTTAAATCCAACAATAGTAAAAGCTAATATTGGAATTAATGATAATAATGCAATTACTGCAATTTTATGTTTATAAATAAAGTCAGTAAAATCTTCAAGACCAGAATTTCCATTATTATTTCTTCCTGTATTTTCATATTCATTTTCATTTTCATATCCTGACATATCTATGTTAAATAAAGAGATTATTTATTATAGTTTTCCATTAGGATACCTTCTCTTAATATTATCTTCCATAGTTTTTCTTCCATGACAATTTCTACATAAAGCCTGTAAATTTTGAATATCATTATTACCACCATCTTCTAATGCAATAATATGATCAACTTCATAAGTTGCATCTAATATATTTTTACATTTTTTACAGTTCCATCGTTGTTGAGATGCAACTATTTTCTTTAATTGGTCAGAGACTTTTCTTAATTTAGAAGTAGGCACATTTGAAGGAGCAATTTTGGGTATATAATTTTGTTTGTTTGTTGCATTAATTAAATCAATTCGCTTAGAAATACTATCTGGTAAGAAGTCCTTACATAAATCCACTGCTTTATTATTTTTTAATAAAAATGGGGCAAATATGATTGTTAATGTTATAAAAACTAATAGCATTTTAGGCAATCCTGTAATCCAATTATATGTTCGAATAATAAAACCATTATAATAGGTATTAATCAAAAGAAAAATAATTGCTAAAAAAATAAATAAACCTACTTTAAATGCTGGACTCATACTATTGCAAATTTTTTTATTTTATTTTTTTGTCGGGCTAAAATATTTGTCCAACTCCTTCAAATGGATTTAATCTTCCTGGTGTGAAGGAATTAGTAGGATCCTGTCGGCTAGCAATACATGGAAGCTTCAAATTGAGGGGACCATTAGGCGTGCTCCTAAAACATTGACCTTTACCAATTCCATTTGTGCACCATCCACAATCTGGATTACCTAAACATTCCTCTTTTGATAAATTTCTGCAAGGAAAACTTTTTTTTACACAGTCTTCTTCTGTTAAGAATACATCTAAAGGCATTTGACTTACTCCATTTTGCCCACATGAATTTTTATGAGGTTCAACTGGATTGTATTTATGTTTCGTACAACCTTGATTGCATGCACTATAGCAATAATAATGTGACGGCGATGGTGGTACTTGCATATTTTTAAATTCTTCAGATATTGGTTCTTTAAATCTATCTGGACAAACTTTTTTACAATTTTCTCTTGGAATATTATTTACTGTATTACCTTTTATGAGAAGACAGGACCAAGGTGTTTCAATTGTATCTGTACAATTTACATTAAAAATATCGAAAAACATATCTTCTGGTTGGATTCCTTCATAAGCATTCTGAATACGGTCTAATCTTTGATTTGATAATTTCCGGAATTCATCTGGATTAACAAATAGACTATTCTTATAATTTGGAATTTCTTGATTAGATTCATTAGTTCTTGTATTATTTATAAAATTTATATATGCTTCTCTAGGCATATCATGACATAACATTGTAAAAAGAATAAAAATAAATAATATAAGTAGTATATACATATATTAATCAATGATATTTTTATTTTGATAAATTCAAACCGGCATAAACAGCCAAACTTTTAATTTCATCCATTATTTTTTCATTATATTTACATCCCAATCTTTGAATACAATAGAAAAAATAGGATTTATCTACCAAATCTTCAAATGTATATTTGCCACTTCGCATGTTATTTAAAATAAAAAAAGACCGCTCCATATAGTCATCATATGACTCATAATCATATCTTTTTACTGAAAATAATTGGAATCCACTAACATTCATTTTAATCTATTATAGTAAGTTCTTTTTAATTTCATTTTTTATTGTGTTGGCATAAGATTAAGATTTGGCATATCATACTTGTGGTATATTTCATCATAAGAATTTTTAACAGGATTCCAGCGAGTTTCTATAATATAGCCACCATATCTATTAAACCAAGAATGTGGTGTTGAAGTTTCTAGCTTTGCGGGTGCATATTCATTCATTATATGTATAGTAAAGATAATAATATTGGGATTTTCGTTCTTTTTTAGAGATAATAAAATTCTAAATTGTAATGCTATTCCAAGAAAAGAAAAATTTTAGTTTGAATGAACATGTAGAACATTTCTCTAATTCTCATGAATTTACGGATGAAGAATTAAAACAGATGGTTTGCTTGCCAAAATATTATCCTACATTTTTCAATAAAATTTATTCTCCAAATCAGGATTATCCAACAAAACATATTACAAATGAATTGGAATTATATTCCCCAAAAATACATAATGAGATATGTGTTTGTAAGACTCAAGTGGGCAAAATATATTTTGATCTAATTTTAGCAAATCCATGTTCCAATAATGAAATTCTAAATCTTCGCCAGAAAACAATTCAATATTTTGCAAGCAATTTTGATACTAAAAGAATTGAAGAATTAAAAAAAATCAGAGATAATATTGAAGATTGCCTATGGTTTTTTAAACCAATAAATGAGCATAGTGACTATGTTTATAATATGATTTATTACAATAAAAGTTATTTAAAATTTTTGAATAAAACGGAACCAATATTGACAATCTCCAATGCATATAAAATTATTATTAGCCCAATTATATCCGTTTTTAGCCCATTAATGTATATTTTAATTCCATTTGTAATTTTGCGAATTATGAGCATTAAAATTCCAATTCGATTTTTTATAAAAATGATGTGGGAACAATCTGGATTTATAAGTCTGCCTTTTATTCGAAATCCATTTGTAGCAACACTTGTAAAATGGTTCTCAAAAGGATTATCAATATTTTTATATTTCCAGAATATTTATAGTTCTTATAATACAAGTAAGACAACTCTTGGAATTGTAAATTTTTTCCAGAAGAAATTGGAGAATATCCGGGCAATATTAGGTTTGAATAGTAAGCTTGTTGAAAAATACTCAGATTATATCCAACCAAATCCCAGCAAATTTAAGAAAATACAAGACGGAGAAATTTATAATGGATCAACTAGTCTTTTTTCCAATAAAGGGCGCATTCTAAAAGATTTCTATGAATTTATTGAGAATAAGGCTGAGTTTTTGAAAGTTGTGAATAATATTGGGTTTATTGATTGTTATATTGGGATTACTGAAAAATTACTTGAAAAGAAATATTATAGTATTCCGCAGTTACTACAATTAGAATATCCAAAGATGGAAATTGAGGGACTATGGCATCCTGCGGTTGAAAAAGAGAAGATTGTGAAGAATTCTATATTTTTTGATAAAAAGAAGAGGAATTATATTTTGACTGGTCCAAATGCGGCTGGTAAATCTACATTTATTAAATCTGTATTTATGAATATTTATTTGGCACAAACAATCGGAATTTGTAATAGTGATAAAATGGTTTATACTCCTTTCTCTTATTTGCTGACTGGAATAAGAAATCAAGATAGTCAAGGGAAAGAATCTTTATTTGAGGCAGAGGTGCATAAAATACGTGATTATTTGGAGTCTATTAAAAAATCTGGATTTACATTTTCAATATTGGATGAAGTATTTACTTCCACAAATTATCAAGAGGGATTTGCAGCAAGTTATGGATTGTGCAAGACAATTGGTGAAATGAAAAATAGTTTGCATATTGTTGCGACTCACTTTACCAAATTATACAAGATTGTTAAAGAGAAAAATATGGGATTTAGAAATGTGAAGTTTTCAGTGATTTTTAATGAGAAAGATGAGATTGAATTTCCGTATAAATTAGAGAAGGGTTATAGTAAGCAGTTTATAGCATTGCGTTTAATGAAACAAAAACATTGTGATGATGTATTTTTAAAGAATTGCATTAAATATCTTTAGTCGTTTAGATTTAAAAACAAATACCTAATCTTAAATAATGCAATCATATATTCTTATACTCTTAGGAGTTTTAGTAATTTTACTAATTGGAGTAATATATTTTGGATGGCGACGAATATTGAATTTAGAGATAGAAAATAATAAAAATAAGTATGATATTGAAGCTTTAAGAGGGCTATTAAATAAAATGCTCTCTGATGGAAGCGGTATTGGAGAAGAATATAATGTTGGACCATCTATGCAATTTCAAGAGGCTGAAATATTAAAAATGATGCAGCAACAGCAACAACAGCAACAAGAGCAACAACCATATTTTACAAAGCAAAAAAAACAGGTTATGCAAGATGAATCTGAAGATGATACTTTAGAAAGTTCTGATGATGAAATACCAAATGATGAAGAATCATCTATAACAATTGATGATGATGATGAGGAATATGATGAGGATGAAGATGAGGAAGATGAAGATGAGGATGAAGATGAAGATGAAGATGAGGATGAAGATGAAGATGAAGAAGATGAGGATGAGGATGAAGATGAAGAAGATGATGATGATGATGATGATGATGATGAAGAGATAGATGAATTAATAAAAAAAGAACTTGGAATAAAAGATGAAAATGAAGAAATGGAAAAACCTGTAGAAAAACCTGTAGAAGAAACTGTAGAAGTAAAACCTGTAGATGAACCTCCAAAAGAAGAAACTGAAAAAGAAAAAGAAGTAGAAGAATCAAAGGAATCAAAGGAATCAAATTCTTTTGAGGTTAAGAAGGGTAAAAAAGTTCCAAATCAAATGGCAAAGTTATTTAAGACTGGACATAAGTTAGTTTCAGAAAATGATGGAAATATGTATGAAGTTGTTGGAAGTGGTAATTCAAAGAAATGGAGACTTGTTGGCTGAGAAGATAGAATAATATTTTTTTATAAATAAATTTTGTGATATATATTTATAATGACAAATAATTGCTTTAAGACATCGAATAATAAATATTTTGATTGTCCAGCTTTAATGAGTGATGGACGTGTATTTACTGATTATCGTCCCAGTTCATATGTGAATGATTTAATCCGTATTGAAAATAAAGTATATGATTCATATTCTTATCGTCAATTTTTAATAAATAATGGTTTGAATATTATTGATACGAATGATAAATATAATAATTTGAAGAATGGGTGTGAATCATGTGGCAGTAATAATGTGCGCCAAATTCCTAATCAAGCATCATGTGTATATAATAAGCAATTTGGATTATGCATGCCTACAAATAGATTTGGATTGGGTCAGAATAATTTTGCATCTCCTTATGAGCCAGATGAGGAATATAATCCAGGGCTACAGGTTAGACAGCCTGTTCCTATGGGGGGAACCGCAGTTCCCCCCTAACCCCCCCATGCTCTTGCAGCCCCCGCCCTGACCCGGTCCAGCCCCAAAATTGCCACATTTTGGCAAAAACACCAATAAAATACTGATGAAATAAAATTATTTATTAAATAATTTTGCAATAATGCGGCGAAGAATTGGGGAAATTTATTTTCCTAATCCACTTCCCATGGGGGGAACCGCAGTTCCCCCCTAACCCCCCCATGCTCTTGCAGCCCCTGCCCTGCCACGCTCCGCCCTGCCCCGCAATTGCCACATTCTGGCAAAACCACCAATAAAATACGGATGAAATAAAATTATTTAATAAATAATTTTGCAATAATGCGGCAATCCACTTCCCAATCCACTTCCCAATCCACTTCCCAATCCTCTAAAAGAAGCATGGGGGGGTAAGGGGGGAAGTGCGCTTCCCCCCCCCTCTTAGATGATCTTATACTTTTTCAAAAAAACATCTATATCATTCTTTACAATTTTACTCATATCATATTGCCTTGGCGTTAAATTTTTAACAGGTTGCCTTATTTGTGGTGGCTCTTCTACAATTTTAGGAATAATATTTGGCGTATTAAGATATGGAGTTGTTTTCCGATTCTTCGCAAATTCAGCGTCAAAATAAGTTATCCAAGTATTAAGTGTTTGGTTATTTTGAATTGTATTAATTGATTTATAAGAATTTGGCGCATTCTTTATAAATACTTTATCCGGGTAAATATCAAAAACTAATTGAATAAGTTTTTGAATTGCTGGAAAATTAACATAATTTATCATTGTAATTATTCTAAATAAAATCACAAAGTCTTTAAAATCAAAAGTTAATTTACCATTTTTCATATATTGATTATCTGCCTCTTTTTTTCCAACAAGTGGCTTTCCTAAACCTGAATTTACTTCATTATGTATATTACTGAGCCAAATAACGAATGAATCCGTTGTTTGCATATTTTTTTCTGGTGGATTGCGATTACACCTGCCAGTATAATGATTCCTGCAAATTGGACATGGAATTGCGTCCTTAAGAACATGAAAAAGTCGAACATACTTTGCCTTTAGTTCAGCACTCATTTTAGGATTATAAGAATATGTTAATGTGTGCAAAAGTCTCCATAAATATTGACCCCATACTTTTGAATGAACACCCATTTGATATATATTTTATATTTTATATTTTTTATTTTCTAATAAAAAATAATGAGTAATAATAATTTTGCTGGAATAAGTTTTGGTTATGATGCCGACAAAATATTTAAAGAGAGAGATGCAACAATGTGTTCTCGCTGGAATGTAAGTCAAGTACAATTTAGAGATACTACAGTTAATATTCATTATAATTCAGATGGGAATTTTATAGTGGAAGGAAAAGCTCCAATCGGAACACCATTTGTAAAATACTGGGCAGCAGCTCCTCCTACATATAGCCTAAGTTTTTCAGGAAGTGGGTTACCTTATCCAAATGAAGAATTAGCAATGGAGAAGACACCAAATAAAGGTATAGCAGAAGTCAAGAATGGTTTTTTCCAATTTCCTTTAGAATATCCCAACTCTTATTATGATAAATTTTTGCGAAAAATTGTACCACCTCAAGTGAAGTTTTGTTATGTAAATCAAAATGGAGAACATCAAGGAGATGTATATGTTGCCAATTTAGGTGAGAGTATTCCTTTTCGCTCACTAGTAGATACCAAGAAGAGGGATTGGAATGCAGGACCACTGTTTTATTGCAATAATAATCTGCCTGTTAGAAATCAATTTCAGATATTATTGGATAGTGGATATCCGGCGGTTAATAGGGTTCCAGACAATTTCTGGGGATTAATGCCGCCTCACTAGGGGGGGGGAAGCGCGCTTCCCCCCCTACCCCCCCCACCCCCTTAAAAC
>Ga0194130_10005825_pt1 | contig 14579 bp, 7 predicted proteins | sample TA2KigsurfametaG_FD_160084 | JGI IMG/M metagenome (GOLD analysis project Ga0194130, IMG submission 160084) | Freshwater microbial communities from Lake Tanganyika, Tanzania - TA2015050 Kigoma 12 surface | ecosystem: Environmental > Aquatic > Freshwater > Lake | place: Tanzania: Lake Tanganyika... | reverse complement strand
CGTTTTATTGGCTGAGGCAGATGTTGACTATGCGCGTTTGCTTGAAATGGAGCAAGCCAATGAAGAATTTCCTTTGACTGATGTTGTTTTGATTTTAGGTGCTAATGATGTGGTTAACCCTGCGGCCAAAACTGATCCCGGATCTCCAATTTATGGCATGCCTGTCTTGGATGTTGAACTTGCCAAACTTGTAATTATTAACAAAAGGAGCATGAATCCTGGATATGCAGGTATTGAAAATGAACTCTTTTTTCAACCTAAATCCTCTATGCTTTTTGGCGATGCAAAATCAGTACTTCAGCAACTGGTGACAGAAATTAAAACCTTGTAATTTACTGAATGGTAATGTACAAAATCTAAAGTCATTTTGTCTTGGTTTTTATGGTTTACCGAACTGCTCTTTTTTGGGCTTTCATTTTTCCAATACAAGGAACGAGTTCCAAATTATTGTCTTTATAAGTGCATCGCTTCGATTTCATCCATGATGCCCTCAAAATAGTTTAATTTTATCGGGAAGTCGCCCAAGGCATTGCGCATGGCTCCTTGATTTTCAATGATTAACTATTAAAACAAAAGCATTGTTTTGGTTCAAGTCTTTCATTGTTAGGGCATATGAATTCGAAGGATTCTAGGCAGAATAAAAGCAATACTTATACCCTGATGATTCAGGATAGTTAGAAATAAAAAACAAGCCTGTAAGCCGGGTTCTGTTTTCCTGCGTAGGCAGAATTTCTATCATTTATCTAGTCTGGCAATTGCTTGCGAGATCTAACGACCTACCCATCATAGAAAACCCCCGTTTAGAGGGGATTTGGAAGCGAGCAGCTTCACTTCTATGACCTATTTGGTCTTTCAACTCCTGGGGTTTACCGTATCACATGTCACCATATGATACCGTGAGCTCTTACCTCACGTTTTCACCTTTTCCGCCAAACAATATCGGCGGTAGTTTATTTTCTGTGGCACTTTCCGTTTCCGCAAAGGCGGAACCTTCCTGTTAGGAAGCAGGATGCTCTGTGTTGCCCGGACTTTCCTCTCTCCCGCATAGGCAGGACAGCGATAGAACAGCTTGTTTTACAAAGATACTGATTTCTTGTTAAGGATTTATACGTGAAAGATTTTTGTCAAGACTGATTATGCTATTCAAGATGGCATTAGAGGCAGAATAAAAGAAATCAGGATTTATGCTTGAGAAATCATCAGTTGGCTTGTGATAATCCTTATGGTCCTCAACTCCAAAGTATACAAAAGGTATATTTTTTTTTGCGAATGGTCCATGGTCACTCTGCATGGTCCAGTCATCTTTTCCTGTGTTTGGATCATCATGGCCAAACCTGATTGAAATACCGGTATCCTGATCAGCATACTTCAGAATATCTTTTATTACCGGATATTTATGAGTTCCGGCTACATACAGTTCAGATTGATCATTATGCGAAACCATATCCAAATTGATATTCAATTTAATTTGATACATGGATGGAACCGGACTTTCCAAAAAGGAATAGGCACCTTTCAAGCCCATTTCTTCTGCATCGAACGCAATGAATAAGAGCGTATTTTCGGGTTTATTTCGTTTGAAATAGTTTGCAACAGACAGAATTGCTGCCACACCCGAGGCATTGTCATCTGCACCATTATAGATCTCTGAATTCTGTATTCCTACATGATCATAATGTGCTGAAATTATGATAACCTGACCAGATTTTCCTTCAATATAACCTATTAGATTAACACCCTTGATTTCTTCATTTATACGGTTTTTGAATTCAAATCCATGTTTATAATCTTTGTTGTAAGCATCTAAACCAATATTCTTGAACCTATCAATAATATATTCAGCAGCCATAAAATTTCCCTTGCTACCTGTTTTTCTTCCTTCGAATTGGTCTGAAGCAAGGGTTTCAACATCATTAAGTAAGGTTTTCCGATTGATATTTTGTGCATCAGCATCAAGTTTTGATAGAAGCCAAAAAATTATCAGTAGTTTTTTCATCTGTCATTTTTAATTAAGAATTGTAAATGATCGTTCCGAGCCGGATTCTTTTGCTAAGGTTATTGTTATCAGGCAACCTCCCGAATATCTACAGCTACAACTTTTGAAACACCCTGTTCAGCCATGGTGACACCATAAATTATATCAGTGCTTGCAATGGTGCGTTTATTGTGGGAAACAATGATGAATTGCGATTGATCCGAAAATTCTCTGATTATATGATTAAACTTATCAATGTTGGTATCATCTAAAGGAGCGTCGACTTCATCAAAAATACAGAATGGAGCAGGTTTTAGAAGATATAAAGAAAACAACAGGGCAGTTGCTGTCAGTGTTTTTTCACCTCCTGATAATTGATTTAGTGATAATGGACGCTTTCCTTTGGGACGTGCGAGGATATCAATATCCGATTCCAAAGGATTAGTGGGATCAGCTAAAACTAGGTCGCAGCTATCTTCCTCATTAAATAGCGACCGAAAAACTTTAATAAAGTGGTTTCGGACTTCAGTAAATGCCGCCATGAATTTTTCTTTGGCCGTATCATCAATTTCTTTGATCGTTTGTAATAAGGATAATTTGGCTTCGGTCAGGTCTCTTTTTTGATTTTGGATAAAATTATACCTTTCGTTCATTTCCTGATAAGCTTCCATTGCCATTGGATTGATAGGACCGAATTCATCCATTTGCCTTTTTATACGTTCTGTTTTATCCCGTATTTCAGATTCGCTTCCTATTTGCTCTTCAATGAATTCTTCATCAAGCAAGTTTGAAATATCAATTGAAAATTCTATGGATAGTCTTTCCTTTAAGGCATTCAACTCCAGTTTTATTCCTGTTTTCTGATCTTTTAATTCGTTAGAAATCAGCTCAGATTCTTCTTTACTTTTCCTGAGTAAACTTATTTTTTCCTCTGTTTCTGTAATTTGTATTTTTGAACCATAATAATTTTGTTCAGCTTCAATTACAGCTGATTCAAATTCCTCCTTCTGTACATACATTGCAATAAGATCTTCATCCGAATGATCTGCTTGCTGGAGTATCTCCTTGATTCCTGTTTGTGTTTTTTCTAGTTCAGCTTTATTTATTTCAATTCGATTTTCAAGGTTTCTCTGTTGGCTCTCACGGTATTCAAGTTCTTTTAATATACCAGATACCTTGTTTTGCTGTTGGTGAAAACGGATATTTTCTTGATTGTAAAGTGCAGATTTTGAATTCAAAATCTCGGCTTGTTCATTAAATTTTTGCTGATCATTTAGTACCTGCTCTTGTTTAAGTTGTTTATTCACTCTCCATTCGTTAAGAATAGGTTCGGAGGCAAGTAATTCATTGTTGATACTTGTAATTTTATGCTCGATATCTTGTTTTCTGTTGAGGCTATTTTCAATGAATGCCAGATATTGCTCCTGTTTGGTTTTTACAGTTGTCAATTCATTGTTCAACCTGTTGATTTCGATTTGGAATCGATTCAGTATATCTTTTTTTGAAGAGGCCATGCAATCTTTTAATTTGTTCTCTTTCTCTTCGATGGAGTCTTTTAATTTGACCATGATGGTCTCAGTTGCATTAATTTCTTTAGCAAGTTTTTCAAGATTTTTGGCTCTTCCAATCCGCTTACCCTCAAAAAGACCGACAGATCCCCCGGACATTCCTGTTCTTGTTTTCGAAAACATCCCGGTTTTACTTAAAATTACTACTTGTTCCTTTGGTAATTCAGATCGAAATTCATTATCCTCACCCGACTCTAACAGATAAACATTGTACAATAACATCTCGCAAAGTGGCCGGAATTTAGCGTCGGTATCGATTACATCTAAAGCAGGGATCAGGTCTTTGCGTTCGGTTTTTATTGTCGGAAGTTTGGCATTATAATTCAAAGCATCCAAAATAAAAAAGTTTGCCCTTCCTCTGGATGAATCATTTAATAGTTGAATGGCATGAATCGCATCGTGTTGGTTTTCAACAACATAATGATTCATTATGGGTTCAAGGTAGTTTTCAATTGAAATTCTGTATTCCTCTTTACAAAACAGTATATCCGAAAAAAGTGGTGCTTGCTTAGTCCAGCCCGCATTCTTTTTTAGAAATCGGATGGACTCGGGAAATCCTTCCAAATTATCAACCATTGATTTAGTTAGATTATACTCATTCTGTTTTGAGTCGAGTTTTCGGCTTTCCTGATTCAGAATTTCTTTTTGCTCTTTTAATTGCTCACCAAGCCGCAGAATTTGCTGATCCAATTCATCCTCAACTTCTTTATTTTGAATAAACTCTTTTTGTTTGCTATCAAGTTGAGTCCCTAACTCTAAAATTACCTTGTTAAATTCATTGAGTTCATTCTCTTTTGATTCAGTATCGGCAAGATTACGTTTACTTTCCTGATCCAGTGCTTCCTTCTGAATATTCAAAATAGCAATATATTTTTCAAGTTTATATACTTGATTTTGCAACTCATTGTTCTCAAGGCTCAAGGTGTCAAGACTCTCTTTTGATTTTTGCTGCATCAATCTTAATTCAGAAATTCCCTCTTGCTGAATTTCAGTCGATATACGAAGCCTTTCAAGGGTGTCAGTCTCTTGTAAATGTTCTTCATTCAATCTTTTCTGGTTATAAAGAACATGATTGAGCTGATTCTGATCTCTTTCAATCTCATCATTAAGGCTGTTTTTTTTATCTTCAAGAAATCTCAGCTGCTCGTTTTTTAACTTTTTATCACTTTCATAAGTTCGAATTTTTGTGATAAACTCATTCGTAGCTTTTTGCTGTACGGAAAGGTTCTTTTCCAGATTCAGGTTTTCCAGTTTTAGCTTTTGTAAGAAAGCCTCCAAGTTCGCCATCTCTGTATTTATTCCACTATTCTCTAACGCTTGTTTTTGTTCTTTACTTTCAAGTTCTACTAGGGCTGATCTAAACCCAATTATACGATGGGAGGCAAGATTCAAACTCAAAGCTTTATACTGTTCCTTAAGCCTGTAAAACCGTTCTGCTTTTTTGGCTTGATTTTCGAGCGTTTTTAAATTCTTTTCTATTTCAAACAATAGGTCATCTACACGACTTAGGTCTGCTTCAGTATCCTTTAGCTTATTAAAAGTTTGCTTTTTCCTAAGTTTATATTTTGAAATACCGGAAGCTTCTTCAAATAATGCTCTTCTTGAATTATCCTTGTTCGCTATAATCTCATCGATCATTTTTAATTCAATGATCGAATAGGAATCAGAACCTATTCCCGTATCCAGAAACAAATCCGTGATATCTTTTAAACGACATTGGACATCATTTAAACGATACTCGCTTTCGCCTGAACGATAAAGTTTTCGGGTGATGGTGACATTTGTAAAATCCGTTGGAAGAATATTTTTAGTATTATCAAACGTTAGGGAAACCTCGGCCAGATTCGAAGGTTTGCGCGATTTAGTTCCATTGAAAATGATATTTTCCATTTTCTCAGAACGTAACATTCTGGTACTTTGTTCTCCAAGAACCCAGCGTATTGCGTCTACTACATTTGATTTTCCGCAACCATTCGGTCCTACAATGGCAGTAACACCCTCGTTGAAATGGATAGTAATCTTATCGCCAAAACTCTTAAAACCCTTAATTTCCAGTTGTTTAAGCTGCATTTTCTAAATTCCGCTTGGTGCGAATCATGATTAGTTTCAAAGGGACAATTTATAAAATTCTCAATATCTATTAATAATTTAAACGATGAAATCTTCACTATTTTTTTCGAATACAAAATGTATTTTTAAAAAGTAAATGAACCTTTTAATTTAATTATGCAAAGCAATGGAATACAGACGTTTAGGTAAATCCGGGTTGAAAGTTAGCGCACTTTCATTGGGTAGTTGGTTAACTTTCGGACAACAAATTTCGGATAAGGTTGCCGAAGAATTAATGGACACTGCATATGATGGGGGTGTTAATTTCTTTGATAATGCGGAAGGTTATGCTGGTGGAAAGTCTGAAATCGTTATGGGTAACATTTTAAAAAAGAAAAATTGGGATAGAAGTTCCTATATCGTATCCAGTAAAATCTATTTCGGTGCCGAAGAGAAAAAACCCAATATGATTGGACTTTCAAAAAAGCATCTTTTTGAGGGAACACATAACGCCCTTAAACGCTTACAACTTGATTATGTCGATCTGATTTATTGTCACAGACCGGATAAAGAAACACCTATCGAGGAAACTGTTTGGGCAATGCATCAACTCATTCAACAAGGAAAGGCTCTTTATTGGGGGACATCTGAATGGAGCGCTCTTGAAATTATGCAGGCTCACTTTTTTGCCGAGAAAAATCATCTGGTACCACCTATAATGGAACAACCGCAATATAATATGCTTTGGAGAGATAAAATGGAGATGGAATATTTATTATTGTTTAGAGATTTTGGTATGGGAACTACCATTTGGAGTCCCATGGCATCCGGTTTACTTTCAGGGAAGTACAATGATGCGGATCCTAAAGATGCACGTTTCAGTATGGATAATTTGGAATGGTTAAGAAATAGATTGCTGATTGAATCGAACATACGCAAGGTGAAATTATTAAAAGCACTTGCCGATAGGCTGAATACATCTTTAGCAAAACTTTCAATTGCATGGTGTTTGAAAAACCCACATGTAAGTACGGTAATATTAGGCGCTTCAAAAACAGTTCAGCTAAAGGAGAACCTTAGCTCTTTAGAAGTGGTTCCACAACTGACAACCGAGATTATGCAGGAAATCGACGAAATAACCGGTACTAAACCTCAGGTAGTCATTCCTTAAACTGAAAGCCCCGCTGATAGTATTCATTCTAAATTCTTATAAAATAGCTGATAATTTAAAGGTATCCTTAACTCGGATACCTTTTTCTGTTTCCTGAAGTGTACAACATTCATTTTCCGGGTCATGTTCCAGATAGAGTATGTAATTATTTTCAACTGCCTCTGTAAGAAATTTCTTCTTTTCATTTAAGGTTTTAAGTGGAAACATATCATAAGACATGACATAAGGCAATGGAATATGACCGATGGATGGGAGCAAATCAGCCATAAAAATAATGGTTTTCTCCTTGTATCTGATTTGAGGTAGCATCATGGCATCGGTATGCCCAAAAGCAAATCGAATTTTGATATGGTCTGTGAATGCTATTCCATCTAAAATTTCAATCAATTTAAGCTTCCCACTTTGCTGAATTGGTAAAATATTTTCTTTTAAGAATGATGCTTTTTCACGATCATTTGGATGTATAGCCCATTCCCAATGAGCTATATTACTCCAGTAAGTGGCATTCTTAAAAGCAGGAACTAGACTTCCATCCTCAAGTTTTTCTACTGAGCCACCGCAGTGGTCGAAATGAAGATGAGTCAGAAAAACATCGGTAATATCATCCTTGGTAAAACCATGTTTTGCAAGTGATTTGTCAAGGCTGTCGTCACCATTAAGGTAATAATGCTTTAAAAATCGCTCCTCCTGTTTATTTCCGATACCATTGTCAATCAGTATTTTACGATCTCCCTCTTGAATCAATAAGCAACGCATCGCCCAGTTACAAAGGTTGTTTTCATCTGCAGGATTAGTTTTTTGCCAAATCGATTTGGGAACTACCCCAAACATAGCCCCACCATCCAGTTTGAAAAATCCGGCGTTTACAGTAAATAATTTCATGTCAGACATTAATGAAAGTTTTAATCAATTTATTGAAGAAATTAAAAGATAAAGGAGAAATAGCCTCAATATTCTGCTGGGTCTTTTAAAAATAGTACTTCTGAAATCAATGAACCTATAGCCCAAATTCCTGTCCAAACGGCATTTTTTTTAACTATTTCTATCGATTTATAAGCAAGAAACGATATAAAACGGATAGTACTTACAACAATAAGAAAGCCGCATATGCGAAGAAAAAACTCAAATCCGCTTAACGCCTTGATTCTATCCAGGCAACTGTTAAAAATTACTTCAAAAATACCCCCAATAATGAGATTAATCCAGGCCATGGAATTTAATTAAAAGTTGAGAATGGAGAGTGGATAATGATTGGTCGGTAATTTTCAACTCTCCACTTTCAATTCTCAATTATTAAAGGTGTATTACTTCTCCGTAGGCATCAGCTGCAGCCTCCATAATGGCCTCACTCATGGTAGGGTGAGGATGTACGGTTTTTACTATATCCATTCCGGTAGTTTCAAGCTTCCTGGCCACAACAACCTCGGCAATCATTTCTGTGACATTTGCACCAATCATGTGAGCCCCAAGAAATTCTCCGTATTTAGCATCAAAAATTACTTTTACAAAGCCATCTTTAGCACCTGCAGCACTTGCTTTTCCGGAAGCAGAAAAAGGGAATTTTCCTACTTTGATCTCATATCCTGCCGCTATTGCCGCTTTTTCCGTGTAGCCAACGGATGCAATCTCAGGAGAACAGTAGGTACACCCCGGTATATTGTTGTAATTTAAAGGTTCAGGGTGATGTCCGGCGATTTTTTCAACACAAATAATACCTTCGGCTGAAGCAACATGCGCCAAAGCTTGTCCTTTCACAATATCACCAATTGCATAAACACCTTCAATATTGGTTTTATAAAAATCATCAACTTGAACTCGACCCTTATCAACTTTAATTCCGAGTTCTTCCAGACCAATGTGTTCAATGTTCGGACTCACACCAACTGCAGAGAGGACAACATCACATTCAATTGTTTCAGTTCCTACAGCTGTTTTAACAAGTACTTTGCAACCATTGCCTGTAGTATCTACCGACTCCACATTCGTACCGGTCATGATATTGATCCGAGATTTTTTAAAACTTCTTAATAATTGCTTAGATATATCCTCATCCTCAACCGGAACAATATTATCGAGGTACTCAACAATGGTTACTTTGGTTCCAATTGCATTATAGAAGTAGGCAAACTCAACACCTATTGCACCTGAACCAACGATTACCATGGATTTAGGTTGCTGAGCTAATACCATGGCTTGCCGGTATCCGATTACTTTTTTACCGTCTTGTTTTAAGTTTGGCAGTTCCCTGGATCTTCCTCCGGTTGCAAGAATGATGTGCTTTGCACTTAATTCTGTAACAGTTCCATCTGATCCATTGACCTCTACTTTTCCACCTCTCTTTAACTTTCCTGATCCATTAATAACATCTACCTTGTTTTTCTTCATCAGGAACTGAACCCCTTTACTCATACCATCAGCAACCCCGCGACTTCTTTTAATCATTCCTGAAAAATCGGCTTTTGCTTCCTTAACTTCAATACCGTATTCAGAGGCATGACTGATATATTCAAAAACATTCGCACTTTTTAAAAGGGCTTTCGTTGGAATACAACCCCAGTTTAAACATATTCCGCCTAAGGATTCTCGTTCAACCACAGCAACTTTAAAGCCTAATTGGGAGGCCCGAATTGCCGCTACATAACCGCCTGGTCCACTTCCTATAACAATGATATCGTAGTTCATGATTTATTTAATAATAGAGTAGAGAATAAGTGCAAATCTAACAAAATACTTTTCGGGTTGAAAATATTTGAACCCACTATTGCAGTTGTTTTGAAATTAAATGTTGAAAAGTATAAATTGTCGAAAAAATTCCTGAAAATTAACATTAAGTTAACCTTGAAACTACCTGTTATTCAAATTGCCTGTATATCTTTGCATTGTTTATTTTAAACCAATAATCATTCTCCCTAAAACCCAGTTTATGAAAAAGTTTTTACTTTTAACATTTGCTATTGTACTTGTGGCACTTCAATTGAATGCACAGGTGACTACAAGTAGTTTAACCGGTACCATACGAGATTCTAAAGAATCGCTTATAGGTGCAACCATCAAGGCGACACACCAACCTACAGGTACGGTCTTTGCCTCCTCATCCGGCGTGGATGGACGATTCAATATCCCTAACATGCGTGTAGGAGGGCCATATTTGATTGTGGTTTCCTATGTAGGTTACCAATCAGAATCGTTCAGCGAAATAATACTCAAGCTTGGTGAGCCATTTGTATTAAATGCTTTATTATCTCCTTCCGGCAGGGAGCTGCAGGAAGTGGTCATTACTGCTCAGGATCCCAATTCGGTTTTGAATGCAAATCGTACCGGATCTACTACCAGTTTAGATCGGTCCCAAATCCTGAATGTTCCTACTATAAGCCGTAGCGTAAATGATCTGACTAAATTTACACCGCAGGCCAACGGTCCCTCAATTGGAGGTGGAAATTTTCGTCAAAACAATTTTACTGTAGATGGTTCAGATTTTAACAATCAGTTTGGTATTGGTGGAAACCTTCCCGCAGGAGGTTCTCCAATTTCCATTGATGCAATTGAAGAAATTTCAGTTAATGTTACTCCTTATGATGTTAGAATGTCCGGTTTCGTAGGTAGTGCGATTAACGCTGTAACCCGATCAGGAAGAAATGATTTCTTTGGTAATGCCTTTTTTGGTATGAGAAACCAGGCCAATCAAGGTAATAAGGTAGATGGAACCCCTATTGTATTACAACCACTTGATGAAACGCAGTATGCGTTAAGTTTAGGTGGACCAATTATCAAGGATAAACTCTTTTTCTTCGCCAATATCGACCGAACTGCACAAACCAGACCTGGTCAAACCAGAGTGGCTGCATCACCTTCAGCACCTTTTGGCTCAAACCCAAACATTGCTCGTCCTACTTCTTCAGAGCTGGACGATATTCGTAGCTATTTATTAAAGACCTATAACTATGACCCGGGTATTTATCAAGGGTATCCAAATGAGAGTTATAATAATAAATTTTTAGCAAGATTAGACTGGAATATTAATAAGGATCATCGACTTAATATTCGTTATAATCAGGTTGAAAGTGCAACACCGTTTTTCATAAGTGGCTCAACATCAGGCACCGGTTTTAACTTTCCAAACAATGGTGGACGACTTAATCCAGGGCACTTAAATTTCAGCAATTCCAATTATACTCAGGAAGCTAATCAGTATTCTCTGGCTGCTGAATTAAACTCCAGCTTTGGAGCAAAAATTTCCAACACCCTTAGAGGAAGTTATACGCACCAAAATGATCCTAGAGGATCAGAAAGTGATATTTTCCCTTTAGTGGACATCATGAAAGATGGTACTGCCTTTACCACCTTCGGATATGAGCCATTTACTTATGGCAATTTAAGAGATGTTAAAACATACAGTTTTACCGACAATTTGACCATGAGTTTAGGAAACCATGAATTAAATCTTGGTTTACAAATGGACTTTAGTACCACCAAAAATGGTTTTCAACGTTTTGGAACAGGTGCATATCGGTTTAATTCATGGGCTGATTTTGTAAATGGTGCGAAGCCTAATGATTATGCAATCACCTATTCGCTCTCACCTGGGTATGAGCAGGCTTTTCCAAGTTTTAAATTCCAACAATACTCCGCTTATTTTCAGGATAATTTCCGTGTAAGCGAAAAATTAAATTTAACCGCCGGTTTAAGGCTTGAACTACCGACATATCCGGATGTACCAGAAATCAAAACTCATCCATTAGTTGCTCCTTTAACTTTTTCAGAAGGTAGAAAATTAGACACCGGGGTATTGCCAAAGGAGAGAATCATGTTTTCTCCACGATTTGGTTTCAATTATGATGTCAAAGGTGATCGTTCTTTGCAATTGAGAGGGGGAACCGGTGTATTTACAGCCAGAGTTCCTTTTGTATGGATTGTAGCTCAATCAGGTGATGCAGGATTGGTTCAGTTCACCCAAAACTGGAATGGTACAGCAAACACTCCGGGACCTTTTAGTCCGGATGTCAGAAAATATCTTCCTGCAACGCCGCCGGCGGCAGGTACTTCTATTCCGGCTACGCTGAGCGCGATAGATCCGGATTTTAGATTCCCTCAAACATGGAAAAGTAGTTTAGCTTTAGATGCCAAACTACCTTGGGGTATTGTAGGAACTTTGGAGGGTATTTACAACAAAGACTTGAACATAGCCAAAGGTTTTAATGTAAACCTTGTGAACCCTGTACCATTGAACGTTTCAGGTTATCCTGATAACCGTCCTATGTATCCGAGTGCAAACGTCGGTAAGTTTATCAATAAATTGACACCAACAGGTCAGGCAAGTGCTACGGCTACTGCTGCGTTAAATCCTGTCGTTTTAGATAATGCGCAAGATGGTCATTCATGGTTCATCACGGCTACCTTAAATAAAGCCTTTAGTAGAGGTTTATCGGCTCTTTTGTCTTATACTAGAAGTGATCAAAGAGTTCTTTATGACGGTAATGGTGATCAGTTGTTTAATACTTGGTCATTAACTCAAACATCAAATACAGGTAATATTCCTGGATTGAGCTATTCAAATTTCAATATACCTCACCGTCTCATTGCAGGTCTTTCTTACCGGAAGGAATATTTCAAAAACTTGGCTACTTCATTCTCCATGTTCTTCGAGGCTTCACATCAGGGTAGATTTTCCTACACCTATTCTACTGATTTTAATCGCGATCTCCAGACTAATGATTTGATTTATATCCCGAAAGATCCTAGTGAAATTACATTTGCACCTCGTCCTGCTTCCGCAGCTACAGGAAATGTTGAGTATACTGCCCAGCAACAAAGTGATTTATTTTTTGCTTACATTGAGCAAGATGAGTACCTCAGAAATAACAAGGGTAAATATGCTGAGCGCAATGGTGGAAAGTTACCATGGAGGAATCAGGTAGATATAACCCTAACTCAGGAGCTATTCAAAAATATTGGTCGATCCAAAAATAATGTTCAGTTTACTATGAACATCATGAATTTCGGAAATATGTTAAACAGTGGTTGGGGAAATGTTAATTTCGTAAAAAGCGCTGGTATTCTTGTTCCTCAAAACGTATCAGCTTTAACGCCAAGTGGAACCGTCAGGCCTACTTTTTGGTTAAATACATTCAATAATAAACCGGTCGACTCAACTTTTGGAACAACCCAAACTTTTGCTTCGACTTATTTCATGCAATTTGGTTTCCGTTATAATTTTCAATAAAGGTTACTAATCGTAAGAAAAGCTTCGGATTTTATCCGTAGCTTTTTTTTTGAACAAATCAAATGTTCCATTAGCTTTTCTTCCTTTTGAATGTATATTTGCTTTAACCAATTAATGTTCAATCTTATGAAAAAATTGACTCATGCCGTAGCATTCATGCTGGCATTTATCTTGGGTTTTAATAAACCGGTGAAAGCCGACGAAGGTATGTGGTTACCTATGCTGATTGGAAAAAATTATGATCAGATGAAAAAACAGGGCTTCAAATTGACTCCTGAAGATCTCTATAGTGTTAATAAAGCGAGTATTAAGGATGCTATTGTATCCTTTGGTGGTTTTTGTACAGGTGAAATTGTATCCAAAAATGGCTTAATCTTAACCAATCATCATTGCGGTTATGATGCCGTAGCGTCTAATTCAACCTTAGAAAATAATATTCTGGATAATGGATTTTATGCTAAGTCTTTTCAGGAAGAGAAACCAATACAGGGTTTATTTGTTCGTTTTCTGGTCAGGATGGAAGATGTTACCCCAAGGGTAATGGCTGCTTTGAATGGAATTGAGGAAAAGGATAAAGCAATCAGAGTCTCAGAAATAAGTAAAGAGATCATTGCAGAGGTTAGCAAAGGGAATAAATTGGAGGCTGATGTGAGGGATATTTACAAGGCAAATCAATATTTGCTATTTGTTTATGAGCGATTTAATGATGTTCGTTTAGTTGGCACACCGCCACAATCAATTGGTAAGTTTGGTGGAGATACCGATAATTGGGAATGGCCACGTCAAACCGGTGATTTTTCTGTCTTTCGGGTTTATGCGGATCAGAATAATAAATCAGCGGCATATTCACCCGAAAATAAACCCTATACTCCCAAGAAATCGCTGCCTATATCTATTCAGGGAGTAAAAAATGGTGATTTTTCAATGGTTTATGGTTTTCCGGGGCGCACTGATCGTTACCTGACTTCATATGGAGTTCAATTGGCGATCGAAAAAACAAATCCTACCATTGTTAAGTTACGAGATATTCGATTAAAAGCATGGAAAGAAGAGATGGATAAAAGTGACGAAACCCGGCTCGCACTTTCATCGATCTACGCTAATATTGCCAATTACTGGAAATATTTTATCGGTCAAACAGAACAATTAAAAAGATACAAAATTTACGAAGAAAAGCAAAAACAAGAAGAAGAATTCACCCGTTGGGCTTCTTCCTCAGCATCATATACCAATTTAATGGTACAGTATAAAAATGCCTATTCAACATTTCAGCCATATGCTGTACATTTTACTTATGTTAATGAGGGTCTTTTAGCCTCTCCGTGGGTCAGAAATGTTTCCCAGATTGGTAATATACTCAAGTCTATGAGTGCCAGGAAAGAGGATTCGGCTTACATTACCCAGGCAAATCAAAATTTGAATAGCATGCTAAGTGCTTATCAGAAAACATATAATGAAATAGCCGATAAGAAAATTTTTTCCCAAATTTTAAGTTCATTCTATCATGATGTGCCTAAATCACAGCATCCAAAGTTTCTAACCTCAATTTTAGAGGATTTTTGGAAGGGTACCGCAGAGGCTACTTTTCAGAATTAT
>Ga0194130_10005821_pt1 | contig 14584 bp, 15 predicted proteins | sample TA2KigsurfametaG_FD_160084 | JGI IMG/M metagenome (GOLD analysis project Ga0194130, IMG submission 160084) | Freshwater microbial communities from Lake Tanganyika, Tanzania - TA2015050 Kigoma 12 surface | ecosystem: Environmental > Aquatic > Freshwater > Lake | place: Tanzania: Lake Tanganyika... | reverse complement strand
CAGCAGTAGGATTTCTAACATATAAATTCTTATCAAAACCAAAACCTAAAGAATTTGATCGAGTTTTAAATTATATTTTAATTGCAGATAGTAAAGAATTAGATAAAATTTTAAATATATGTGTTAAAAATAAAAATATTATCATACCAAACTGGTATACGTGGTATGATTTAATTGAATTATCAGATGTTAATATTAGTGAAGACAAATGGAATTTATTACACTCAAGATCAGAAGAACTGTCGAAACAATTAAATGAATTAGTAGTTAAATGGATTAAACAATAAAAATTGAAACTTTATAATTATAAAAGACTACAAAAAATTATAAATATTTAAAAATGGCATTCTGTTTAGATTTTGATTCATTTTTATGTTCCGTTGATCCAGAAGATATCGTCAAAAAAGGACAGGCATTGATTTCTTCTGCATTTTCTCAAGACGAAATGTCTGATGAAGAGTTGTTGAAAGCTAATAATCAGATGAGATTGGGTCAAGCTATGAAGTTTGTTGGCACTGAAATTCAATCATGGGAAGGACAGCGTTCCGCGATGATTTTTTGCAATGCAAAACTTGACAATTTGCCTCCTGATTATGCCGAAAATGTCTTGAAACCAGCATACAAGTACATTATAAGGACATCGGGAGATCAAGATTTGGTCGATTCTGCATTATTTGCTCTAGCAACATTGCATCTTCGAGGAGACCTTTTTGAGGGTCTATCTGTCGAAGAGAGATACAGGCTACCAACTGAGCAAACAGTTGCAATTGCTGATATGATTATTGAAAAAGTCAGCGAAGACAAAGTCTATGACCAGTGGACTCGATTAGTTCGCGAGCCCTGGATGAAGAGACGGGAAAGACGTGATTGTTAGCTCGTTAATAAGAAAACATTTGTGAAAAATAATTTATAATATATTTATATTATGAATGATTCATTTAGAATGTTCAACAAATCATTTAATGATCTCCACTTTTTAGAATCTATGTCGGAAGATAATAATAAGAATGTATTTGTATTCGATTTTGATTTAACTATGACATGTAAATCATCTGATGGATATAGTAAAAATTCTAATTATGTTGAATTATTCGATAATAAAGAAAAATTAGATAAATTAAAGGGATTTTTTGAAAAAATATTTAAATCAGGTAATGTTATATATATTAATACAAGAGCATTAATATCTGATATTAAACATATATTAACAAAAATAGGTTTTGAAATAGGTGAAAATAAAATGATTAAGGAAATTAAGGGTTCTGAAACAGTACAAGTTATATCATGCCCATTTACTTTAGAAGAATTAGAAAAATATAATTTAATGAATATATCTAATTCTAAAATTTTATGGGGAATAAAGAAAGTTACTTTTTTGAATCTTATAATGGAACAAGAAAAAATTAAACCAATTAATATATTATTTTTTGACGATTCAGTAATAAATATAAATACCGCAAAATTAAATGGTTTTTCTAATAGTTTTTTGATTGGTTCAAATGATTCAGGTATTTATGGATTAGACTATTTATTAATTAAGTTGGAACAAATTTTATTTTTATTTAACATATAAACGAATTATATTTTAAATAATAATATATTTTAATATAATGGAAAATAATGTAAATTTTAAAATAATAGATTTTAATTCAATTTCAAAAAATATAATTAATTCAAAGTTATTAATTTATAATAATAAATCACAAATCACATTTAAAATTATTAATTTTTTAGGAAAAGGTACTGTAGGACAAGTATATTTATTAGAACAATCGTCTGATTCTAATAAAAATTTTGTTATCAAAATATCTAATTCAGAATGTCAAAAAGATTTACAAAGAGAAGTTAAAAAAGTTATTAAATATTTTAAAGAAGGAAATATTGAACATAAAGCATATCCCAAATATTATGGAGATTTTGATAATTTAAATGCATATGGAGTAATTTATCCTTATCTTGGTTTTTATAATTTAGATAAAATAAAATCAATTAATTACGATATTTCTTGGACATATAATTTAATGATTATTAAACAACTAATACAACAAGTACATTCATTTAAAACTATAATTCATGGAGATCTCAAACCACCAAATGTGGTAATAAATGTTACTAATACAATAGAAGCTACAATTGTTGATTTTGGTTTAATCAAGAAAAAAGAAGATAGATATGGTATAATTTCTACTAATTACGTTAGTTCACCAGAAAGTTTATTAACTTTAGAAGAATATAATAAGTTAAAAGACAAGTATGAAACTATTGATTATTCCAAACATGATTATTATGGTTTATATTGCATAATTGTAAATTTATTTGTGAAAAGTTCTTATTGGTCTGTTTTATCAAAATATGTTACTAATGTGTTTAAAGTTACAAATAGTGATTTATTGAAATATGAAGCGGTCTTGTTATTTACTTATGTATTGTATCGTTTTTTTTATACAGATATTAATCAACTACCAAATCAATCACTAAAAAACTTAATTGATTACATAGAAACAAATCAAGTAAAAATAATTAATAAAAACAAATTTTTAACATGGGATGATTTTTTTGATAATTATATTATTAGATCCTTAGATAGAACATCATTTAATTTTAATTATATTGAATTATTTAGGGATTTTTTAAAAAAATTAATTCATTTTGATAGTTCTAAAAGGATTGATTTAGATAAATTATTAAATCACCCATTTCTAAATTAAAAACGATAATCAGTTTCAACTTTACTAGCCCATTCAAATCTTTTAATTAATACTTGAGTAAATAGTTTTTCAGCTGGTATCTCAAACTTTTTAATAAATGCAAAAATAATTCTTGGATCTATGTAATTATTTTTGGATGTACCTAAAGATACATTTTTCATTTTAAGTTTTGTTTCTTTCTTTAATTTTAAAGTTTTTATTTTAGAATCAACACTTTTAACTTTATCATTTTGCTTTTTTTCTTGATATTTTTGTTTTTTCTTTTTTAATTCTTTTAATCTATCATCTATTTTTTTTAATAGGTTATCAATACCAGAGTTACCACTTTTTTGATGATTACATAATAATGCAACTGCTGTATTTGCTTGATTAAACATAGCTATTAAATAATTTAATCTTTCATTAGGATCTATTTCAGATACTTTTTCGGCTTTAACTTTATCTAATTCTTTTTGAAATAAAAAGCTAGCATTATAAGTACGCCATACTTTAGCAGTTAACCCTTTCATAATCGAACTTAAATAATCATTTAATGTTGATGAATTTATTAAATCAAATAAATCATCTTTTTTATTTTTATCTTTCATAAAATCCTGAATATTTTTATAAACTGACGAATGAACAGAAACTTTTCTACAGTATCTAACTGAATCTTTACCTAAAAAATCTAATTTAATTATATTGTCATCTAATAGAGTAATATGTTCTACTCTTAAAGAAGTAACACCAACTGTATCAGCTTCTTCTTTAGTATCTTTAGATCCACCTACTCTTAATGCTAAATTATCAATAAAATATAATGCAGTTGCTAATTGACGATTCTTTGGGTTTTCATCTAATAATTGTTTTTCATAATCTTCTCTAATAGTATTAACTTTTCTTTTTAATTGTTTAGCTAAATCAAATTTGGATTCATCTGATTTAGATTTAAAAAATGAATCCAAACTAGTAAATACATATTTATTTTTACCAGTTATTTCTTCCTTCCAAGATGCTAACCATATAACTGTTTTATCATGAACTATTTCCCCCCATTGATGCTCTGGAATATTTGGTTTTGGAACTTTTGCATCAGCTGATAAATTAATAGTAACGTCTTCTGGTAGTATTCGTTTTTTAATTTTACCAATTTTAGGATGGGTCCCTCTACCTAAAAAAATACCAGGTGGTTCAATTTTAAAATTACCCACTTGTTGTTGAACCCCATCAATAATACAATATTTATATGGTTCTTCAAGATCATCTTGTTTCTTTTTAGCTAATTCTTTTTCTTCTTTAGTCATATTAGCTTTTTTTTCTTTTTCCATTGTTAAATAGTTTTTAATTGGTGTAAAATCAATTTGATCCAATGATTCAATATTTAAGTTTGTAGGTAATGTTGGTTTTAATTCTTTCCAGAAATTTTTTCTAAAAGTATTATTACTATCATAATCTGTACCAATAAACCTAGCATACATAGTAGCATATTCTTCTGCTTGTTCTGGTAAAATTACCTGATTACCATTAATAATAACTGGTACTTTATGTGGAACATATGCAGGTGGAAACATAGGTCCATTATGTTGTAATACAGTCCATTGTGGTTTACCACCTCCATACATAATATTTAAATTCCAATTATATCTAGATTTTATTTGTTGCATATTATAGATAAATAGATAATTATTTATTAAATATTTTAATATAAAGAATTATAATATATAAAATATAATGAATATCCTAAAATTTACTGAAATTATTGATGAAACAAAAAAAAATAAAAATTTTCCATTAAATTATATTTTTGAATTATTTTCATATTATGGTGACTCTTTTATAAAACCTATTATTTGTAGTAATCCACTATCTGCAATCAAATCTTTTATACCATTACCATCTAGATTTTTGCTATCAGAATTGTATACTAATTCTAATAAAATTTTAAAGTTTAATAATGAATATCAATTTCATGGTACTCCTGGGCATCGAGTATTATTTTCGGATAAAATTTTACCAGTTAAACGGGTAAAATCACCTATTAAATTTCCAATACCATTTACATTTCCTGTTCATACTAATGAAAATGTAGAATTACTACAATCAAATATATACTATTATGAAGTTACTATTTTAAATAAAGTTAATCAACCAGATACTCATTTTGAATCACCTTGTGTATCAATTGGTTTTGGTTTAAATACAACACCATTTAATTCTCATGTTGGTTGGTATTGTGATTCTATTGGTTATCATTCAGATGATGGAACTATGAGAAAAAATAATACAAACAATACAGCTAAAGTTATTTCTAAACCATGGGCAAATAATGATGTTGCCGGTGCAGGTATGATTTGGTTTAGTGAAAATAAGGTTAAATTCTTTTTTACATTAAATGGTAAATTAATATGGATTTCAGATGAAGCATTTGATATTAAAGGTTATTATTTTCCAATTATAGGTTATGATCATCCTAATTCAATCAATGTAAATTTTTCATCAAGTAAATTTAAATATAATATTAAAAATATGATTATTGAATATTCCAAAGAAATAATTAGCACAGATAATGATTTCATAGATAGTTATGATATTGGTTTATATTTAAATGAATATCCCAGCATTAAGAAAGAAAATAATATTAATTTATCAAATATAATAAATTTTATAAATATTAATGGATCAATTAATCAAGAAGAAAATGTAGTAAATTTAATAAATCAAGAAAGTAATCCAGAAAATTTAATAAATGTAATAAATTTAATTAACCAAGAAAATAATACAATAATAAATAATTCAAATTTTGATGAATCAGTAGAAATAAATAATAATCTATCTCAAAATATAATTGAAACATTTATAAATTATTATAATAATTCTCAACAAAATATGATAAATAATGATCAATCATAAATTATGTAATTTATAAAACTTAGATAATCCCATTAAATTTAAATGGGTTGTATGTATGAATATTTTTGATTGACCTAATTCAATATAAAATTCAGTATCTGATTTCTTTAATGTTTCTATTATTAATGCATTAACAAAATTAGTATTATGACATCTATTTACTAAATTTTCATTCGATTTTGTTGATGGTATTATTAAATTAATTGTAGCTTTTTCATGATCTTTAATAATACTAATAATTAAAATATTTTCTTCAGTAGCTACATTTTGTTCCATTAATATTAAAAATAATTCATGAGCCATTGTCTCTATTTTTTGTAATTCATCATTATTAGATATTTTAACGATTAATATAATTATTGGATTAAATTGTTTTGGTTTATAAAAAAATAGTTTCATTAAATAATTGAAGAAATTTTTTAATTAAACGTTAAACTTATAAAATAATAATTAAATATAATAAATTCTTTATCATTTTAATGATATTATGCACAGGATTTTATTTTAGAGATAATTTAGGCGATGATCTATTTTATTGTATATTTAAAAATATTTTTGATGATATGAAGATAGATTATCAAATATCAAGTTTAGATGATGTTAAATCATTAGATAATAATATTGATTTAATTATATTAGGAGGTGGTGAAATATTAAATAGTTATTTCTTATCAAAAATTCAAAAACTTACTAAAAATTTTAAGGGTAAAATTATAGCTTATTCATGTGAATTACCTCAAGGACAAATAATTAAAGAAGTTAATTTAATTGATTATTTTATAATTAGAAATCATAATGATTATCAAAGATTATTAAAACATTTTAACCAAGAAAAAGAAAATCCATTTATTGAATATTATCCAGATATGGTTTTTTCTTATCCAGTTAAAAGAGAATTGATTGTTTCTAAAGAGAAAAAGGTAACAGTTTGTTTAGCTAGATCTATTTTTAGTAATAATAAATCTTATAATTATTATCTAAAAAAAATTTGTTTATTTTTGAAATATATAAATGAATTAGGGTGGAGTATTTATTTAGTTCCATTTAATACATCATCTAGTAATTCAGAATCGGATTTATTATTAAATCAAGATTTAGTTAATTTATCGGAATCTATGAACTTTAAACTTAATAATGTTGTTTGGACACAACAAGAAAATGATGTTACTATTAAATCAAAAATTATTATAGATCATTTTAAATCATCTGATTTTATTATTTGTTCTCGCTATCATGCTCATATTCTTTCAGTTGTTTGTGGTAAACCAATATTCTCTATACCTCATACCAAGAAAGCAAAAGAACAAATGGAATTATTTGGATTAAATAATTGGATATTACAACCAGTTTTAGATGAAGTAAGTAGACCTATTGATTTTGATGTTTTAAAGGCAATTGAATTATTTAACTCTATGATAGAAAATTATGATGAAATATGTGAAATTATCAAAGAAATAAAATTACCAACAATTGAAGATCATAAAAATAAATTAGAAAACTTATTAAAATTAGATAAAAGACAAATACCACCTTATTATGTATCAGATGATGAATGTATGAAAACAATTAATGAAATTAAAGAAAATTTAAAAATAACTTTTAATTTAGATAATTTTAATTTTCATGAAAAATTATTTGATGATGAATTCAGAAATAGAATAACTAGATATATATTATATAAATTATGTAAAGATCCTAGTGCTTCTTATTTTTATGGATTGAGTAATAAAATTTTAAAACCAAATTTTAATTTAGTAGAAGATTTAAAATGGATTTATAATGATTATTATTCTAAAAATAAGTCTAGTGTATTATTTAATCCTTTAATTAAAGACACAAATACAACAAATAAAATTTTAAATTTAAAATATATAGAACCTCATTTATTATCAAATTTACATAGATCTGGATGGGCACAAGTTGTTCATAACACTGGAATATTACATAATCCAGATGGTATTATATTTGATATGTTCTGTGATAAAACATTTCATTGGGGAGAAGCAACTTATAAAGATTTAAAATTAATACCTTATGAAAAGCCATGGATTGGTATTGTTCATCATACACCAAGTGAAATATATACAGAATACAATACAAATAATATGATAAAAAAAGAATCCTGGAATAAATCATTAGCTAATTGTATTGGAATTTATACTATGAGCAATTGGTTATCGGATTGGTTTAAAAATAGTGTACCAAATTTATTAGTTGAAACATTAATTCATCCAACTGAAATTCCAGAAATAAAATTTTCATTTGAAAAATTTATGGATAATTCTAATCAAAAACTTGTTCAAATAGGAGGATGGCTTAGAAATCCATATTCTATTTATAGAATTGCAGTTCCTGATTACATAAATAAATGCCATTTAAAAGGCAAAGATATGGATAATTATGTAAAACCAAATATGTCTTTTGAAGATTTAGTTGAACATTGTTGTTCTCAATCTATTTTAAATAATTTTGGAAAGAAAAAAATAGAACAATCAATTAGCCAAGATCAAAATTCAAATAAATATGTTTATTTTTTACTCGATTATATTAAATCATTAACTATTATTGATTATAATGTATTAATTGACACTCTTAAAAAGAATCATTTATCTGTTAAATTAATTGATAAATTAGATAATAATCAATATGATAATTTATTATCAGAAAACATTGTATTTGTTGATTTAATAGAAGCATCAGCATGTAATACTTTAATTGAATGTATTGTTAGAAATACTCCAATTTTAATTAGACCATTACCCTCAGTTGTGGAAAGATTAGGTAAAGATTATCCAATGTATTGGAATGATTATTCAGATATATATAATCTTTTAAAATATGATAATATTAAAAAGACTCATGAATATTTATTAAATTTGGATAAATCTTGTTATACATTTGATTATTGGATTAATTCTATAATAAATTCTAAAATTTATAATAATGCTAATAAATTAAAATTTCCTGAAATTAATTTGGATAATTTAACTATAGTTGCTGATTTTGTTACATCAAATGGAAATATAAATTTAGATAAAACTATAGAACAAAGAAATAATTTAGTAACTAATAATAATTCAAAGTGTAAAATAAAAAATATATTTAAATGTTTCTGTCGTAAAAGAAACAATATAGTTGATTCAACTTAATTATTTTTTACCAAATTTAGTAACTTTAATAACTGGTCCAGTAATTGATCCAATTTTTAAATCATCTTCTTTCTTGACTTCAACTTGTTTAGGTTTTTCAAGTTTATACTCTTCTAATTGTTGATTAAATGGTTTCATTCCTAATTCAGTATAATGTATTTTTCTTGATGATTGAATATCTTTAATTTGATATTCAAGACTTGTTATTTCATTATAAATTTTCTTAACATCTTTTTGCTTATTTTCAATCATTGAAACTAAATTATTTGATAATTCTATTAGTTTTTGTGATAATTCAATTTCCTTTATTTCTAATTGCTCATTAGAAAGACATGTACATGATCCTGTTAAAAAATCATCATCACATAACATTTCTGATTTTTTGTGAACTCCTGCTTTACAATTCAAACCAGTTGCTAAACATAAATCCCAAATAGTTATTAAACTACCAGATTTTATTGATTCTTCAAACTTGGTATTCAAAGCACATAAACGTGTTAAACGGACAAATGACCAAGCATGATCTTCTAATCCATCACATATTTTAAATAACGGTACATCATCTCGATATTTAAAACCACATTCATGAATATTTTGTAATCCATTTGAATCTTTTTTAAATGGTAATTCTCTTGCAACTTTATTATAGTAACAAGCTAATTCTCTCCATAGTTGAATAAGTTCGATAAAATTCATTGAATTAAGATTTTTAATTGATTTATGTTCTTCTTTATTTAATTGCGGTACGTCTTTTTCCATTGTTTTAAGAATGTTTAGATACAATTTTATCCAATCAAATTTTGATTTATCTAAATTATTGTATTTTTGAATACTGGGTAATATCTTCAGATCAGATAAATTATGTGCACCTCTGCATTCAGATGGTGCCTTATTACAACAGCGTAGAGTACACCCATCTTTTTGAATAAAAATAGTTTCAACAGGACGACCAGTTGATTCAACAATATGTTGCCACATTATATCTCGACACCAAAGATTTTGGGATGAATCATCAGTGATTGTTTTATGTTGTTTATTAATAGTATTATACTTTTGCATTAAATCCCTAAATTATGGATGAATTAATACGTTTTTCAATTTTTCAAAAATTTTATTAAATGATATAAAGGATTTAATATATTATATATATAACTAGTATTAATGTCAAAAGAAATTGTAAAAAATTTTAATTTAATTTTAAAGTCTTTTTTATCACAGATTACACCATTAGTTGGATGTTTTTATATCAGAAAGTTTGATTTAATTACCAAATTTAATTCAACTTTACCTATTGAAAAATTTTTGGTTCATGCTTTACCATTAAGAGATAAGATTTTAAATAGAGATGAATCATATTTTGCAGATAATAGTAATTATAAAGATAAAGTTGGTGATGATGATTTTATAATTAGCGAAATTTTAAGATTACAAAATATATATTTAAAATTAGATCAAACTTCTAGGTCGAATTTATGGGATATTTTTCAAGCAATGTTAATTTTAGGTGAAGATTATGTTAAATTGAAAGTAAGTAAAAATATTTAAAAAAAATGAAATAATCATTATTTTTACATATATCTATTAAATAATGGTTTCAAAATATTTGTTCAGAGATGATTTATATTCATTATTACAAATTAATGAAAAAAAAAAATATTCTATACAAGAAATTGAAAAATATATGACTAAAGATATTCTAAAGAATGCCACCAAAATATTTAGTGGATATTCTGGTGTTTGTGGTTGTGGTAATTGTATTATGACAAAAAATGTTTTATTAAAAGTCATTAAAAATCATTTAATAATTGATGAATCAAAACCATCTTTTTTCTTTTTAGAGTTTAATCAAAAACCAATTGAAATAGATCAAATAAATTTTAATTTATAATATAAAGTAATGAATAATATATTCAAAGATCATAATCAACATGATTTTGTAATTATTAATATTGATGATTGTTTTTTAGATTTTAATTTAGATTACAAAATTATATATATAAGAGAAAATAAACAAGAATACAATAATTTAATATCAAAGTATGAAGGTAAGAAAATATCAAAAACTGTGTACAAACAAGATAATAAAATAACTATATTAAATTATAAATTTGATAAAGTTATAGATAAGATAATTAAAAATAATTCACATGTTGTTATTCTTTTATGTTATGATAAAAATAAAGAACTAATTAATAAATTGTTAAAGTATAACAATATTGACATATTGTTAAAAGTTTCAAAAGATATAGATATAGATAATAATTACAGAAAATATTATTTTGATGATTTTAATTTATTATATATTTACAATAAAGATAATATATCATATATCAATGAATTAAATAATTCTAAATTTAAATCAGAATTAATTCAGATGTTTGAATCAATGTTAGGAAAATCACATCTTGATATTCTTAATGAAAAATTAACAGACTATGAATATTATATGAAATTAAAGAATAGATTTAATAAAACATTTAATTCTTATTCTACTGAAATAAATTACAAAAGAGCTTATTCAAGATGGAATGTATTTAATAAATATATCAAAAATAAAATTAATTCATATATAGACTTTGGTGGTGGAAATGGAGATATGGCTCATATTATTGGAAAAAAAATATTAAAATTAGATAAAAATAATGTTTTTGTTATTGACAAAGAATCTTTTGTGTCTACCAAATGGAAACCTAGAGATGATATCACATTTTATGAAAATATTGATGATGTTAACAAAACTGTAGATTTAATTACATCATTTCATGTATTACACCATATTGAAAATGTAGAAGTGTATATTGATAAAATTATTAATAAATTAAATAAAAATGGATATTTAATTTTATATGAACATAATGTTACTGATAGATTATTATTTAATTTAGTTGATATTCAACACCAAATATATTCAATTGTATATGGAAATATAAGTTATGAAAATTATTTTAAAGAATCATATTCTAATTATAGAAGTAGTCAAGAATGGATAAATTTTTTTAGTAAACTCAAGTTAATTAAAGTTATTAATTTTCATAAATATGATCAAACTAATTGTTTAATTTTTACGAAGATATAAATATGATATAAAAAAATATTTAGTTATTTAATAAAATGTTTGCTTGTAGTAGTGTTAAAGTTAATCCATTTGATTATTATAATCATGTCGAAACTCAATTTATTTCAATTAAAAATTTAAGTTCTTTTCAGAACTATACAATAATTTCATCTAATGATTTAATAATAATGAGTAATATCATAAATAATTGTGTTGAAAATCTAGGAGATATTTCAGCTTTATATGTTAGTAAAATCAATAATTCAAAAATATCAGTTCATACAGTTGATCAGCTTCAAAAAATGTTATTATTACATGATGATTTAATTGATAATATTACTAAATTTAGTTCTATTAGTTTAGATATAACTAATAATTTGAAAGAAATACATAAGAATAATTTTAATCAAGAAATAATAAATTATATTTATTGGGATATAATTAGTAGACATAAATTAATTGTTGTTAAAGTATTAGAAACAATAAAGAAATTATTAGTATATGTGGATTTAGTTAAAAATGAAATTAATTAAAATAAATTTGTTTTAATTCTTTTTTCATTTTTTGATAATCTTTATCTGTTTCTAAGTAAAAATTTGAAAAATAATTTTCTCCAATTATATTTATTATTGGATAATAGATAGATGTTTTATTTATTTTATAAATATCTTTAATAATTTTATCAAGTTCTTGATGATTTTTAAAATTATAATCACTTTGAAAATTATAAAAAAAAATTTTAATATTATGAACTTTATTCATAAGATTTATCTTATTAAACATGATAAAATTTTTATATATTAAAAAATAATTTCTATTTCTTATTAGATGAATCGTTATTATTTCTCTAATAAAAAATTAAAACAAAAAAAAAAATCTTGTAAAGATATTGAAGAAGAAGTTTTAGAAAATTTAATGAGTCCACAAATTGTAAATGAACAAGATGATTATAATAATAATGAGTACTTTTTATATTCAGACATTAGTATTAGTTCAGTAATGAATATATTAAAATTTATAAAAAATGCAGAAAAAAGATGGAAATCTTTCTTAGCTGATTATGATGACTTGATAGAAAATGCTAAACCAAAACCATTAAAGATATTTATTAATTCAAATGGTGGTGAAATATTTGCTGCAATTCCTTTAATTGATGCAATTAAAAATTGTTCAATACCTGTTTATACATATATTGAAGGTATAGCAGCATCAGCTGCAAGTTTAATTTCAATGGCTGGTCATAAAAGATTCATGACTAAAAATTCATTTATGTTAATTCATGAATTAAGAACTGGTGTTGAAGGAAAATATTCAGATATTATGGATGAAAAAGAAAATTGTGATAAACTTATGAATATAATTCGAGATATATATTTAGAAAAAACATCAGGTAAATTAAATAAGGAATTTCTTGATAAAACTTTAAAAAGAGATATTTTATTAACTTCATCAGAATGTTTTGATGTTGGTCTTGTTGACGAAATAATTTTATAAAAAAAATTGAAATTTTAAGTATATAAGTACATATATTATACTTAAATTCAAATAACCCTTTTAATATGATACAATTAATCAAAAACAAATTTTCTAGTGTTTTAAATAATAATCTTAGTTTGTCCAGTAACATCTGGTATTCTGGAACGAAGCAAAGAGATCTTAATAAGGCAAAATCGTGGAATAGAGTTGTGATGGTACCAATTGGCGAACCTTTCATTCCGATGCAAAACAATTTGCATCAAATTATTGACTTTTTGAATAAGCAGTTTGGACGAGGCTTTTGGTTCCATATCGTCAGTGATCGTAATGACAACACTATTGTACGCATTACGATATGCCTCAACCGAAGCGTAATAGAAACGCAGCTGGCATATGATGCATTCATCGCAAAAGCAGAAGCTGAGGACAAAAAGTTCAAAGCGCTCTCTAAAGCAGCTACTGTCGGTAAACCCGGTGAAGGATTCCAGTGAGTCCACGAATAATAAGAACTCTAAGGATGCTGCCATGGAGGGCTCCATGTTGTCAACGTCTTGCTTGCTTTTAGTCTCTCTTAAGAGACGGAGGGTAACCTCTCAAGCAAGCACCTCGTAGGTTGATCATAAGAAATTTCCAAGTGATACAGCTTTAAGGTTTGAGTTTATAAATCAAAACATCAAAATAATTTATTATTCTGATCTTTTCTTTTAACAATTATAAAAAAAATTGAAATTTCAAATGCTTGATGGGGCATTTGATCAGTGTCCTAAACATCTATTATAGCTTTAAAATGCCATACAATATGCTCCCTCGTTCAGCGGCAAATGCCGCCCCCGCTGCAGGAAAAAACAACTTTCCGACTTGTTTGCATACTATCTATATGACCATGATCCTCTTCCCCCTGTGGAAGAGGATTGGGATGGTGCTCTGCCCCATTCTAACCGCCCCCCTCAACATCTACGTCAACCACATCCTCTCCAATGACAACGACGACATCGTCTTTTGCCTTGTCATGAAGGGCTTCTACGACTTCATGGTCTGGTTTGTTCAAAACGCCTTCTTCTATGACTTGATTCGGACAACCAAAGAGGACCTCCTTCTCCGCATCAACATGGCGAAGGTCAAGTGCGGTGCCCTCATTCCTGGTGTCAACCTGATGCAACACAAGGATTTGATCAAAAACTGTTCCAAGCTTCAGGACTTCCTCTTTGTCATTCCCATGACATGGTCGTCTCTCGTGAACTTCTCAGTTTCGATCGCAACGATGGATATCCAGTCAGACTATCCGGTCCGTTTTGGGTTTGCCCTCT
>Ga0194130_10005818_pt1 | contig 14589 bp, 10 predicted proteins | sample TA2KigsurfametaG_FD_160084 | JGI IMG/M metagenome (GOLD analysis project Ga0194130, IMG submission 160084) | Freshwater microbial communities from Lake Tanganyika, Tanzania - TA2015050 Kigoma 12 surface | ecosystem: Environmental > Aquatic > Freshwater > Lake | place: Tanzania: Lake Tanganyika... | reverse complement strand
TTCAAACACTTGTTTTTCTTTTTTCGCTTTTTTTTGATATTTTGAAATGGCTTTTGTCCATTCTTCTCTGTTGTTAATCGCAAATGCAATCGCCGCACCAAAAATATTATTTAATTTATCCTTCGGTAAATTTATAAAATCAATCACGTGTTTCGCAATAGTTTCTTTGGCATTTGGCAATATTTTTTCGTCACTTGTTTTAATTTCTTTTTTTGATAAATTCTCATTTAAATCAAGTTCTTTTGAAGGAATTTTATGTTTCATATTTTCATAATATATTTTTATTTGGGTTAAAAAGGCAATAACATCGGATATCTCTTTAAAATATTCTTTCAATACAACTTCAACTGTATCATCGCTTTCAACAAAAAAGGGGTCAATATCATTACTTAACCGTTTTATACGAAACGTAGCCGGGGATTTTACGGGCAAAACTTGGACGGGTTTAATCAACTTGATATAAGGGCCATTTTTTGTTGTAATAAACACGAAAAATTCACAACACGAACTCGGGTTTGGCAAACTAGAAGGCATATATACCCGAAAACGAAACAACACAAATGTGTCCGGGTCAATGCTGTACGGCGAATTATTCATAATATAACTAATCTCTCTGGCTTCATAGTACTTGTTACACGAAACTTGAATTTGGTATTCTTTTTTATTGCCGCCGGCGCCCTTGTTGCGGCAGGATGTATGTTTTTTTGTCTTAGTAGTATATTTAGGACCCCCCATTTTTTTTCGGCGTCCGGATGTTAAACATATACGGCGGGTTCTTCTGAATTTCATGGTCTTATAATGATGGGTATAATGATGGGTATAATGATGGGTATAACAGAATAAATAATATTAGAGATAAATAACAAAGGTTGGTTATATTGTGGAGAGAAATTTTGAAATCATGGAAACACTGGATTTAAACATAGAGAACTACAATCTAAATGACTTATTAAATTTATTCAATTTACCAATGATTTTTAATGCCGATGATTTAAAACGTGCTAAACAAATGGTGCTAAAAACCCACCCAGACAAATGTAATCTCTCCAAAGAATATTTTTTATTCTTTTCAAAAGCCTACCGCATGATACATCAAATATATACAATTAGAAACCCGGCTATAACTCAACGGCAAGACCGCGACTACATCTCTCCCGACGGAAAACGCAGCACGAAACTTACATACAATAACGTGATGGCGCACGAAGGTTATACCGAAACATATGACCACACCGATGATTACGACGGTTCAAAACAAATGAAAAAAATAGTGGAACGCATTATGGCCGAGAGATACCAACAAACAAATCCAGATGGTGGTCAAGGGGGCGGAAAAAATAATGGCGCTATTTTCAATGAATGGTTTAATGAAAAGTTTGAGAAATTTAAAGTAAAAGATGATGAGCGAGATACGGGGTACGGGGACTGGCTGCGAAAAACCGGGACCGACGATAATAGAGACGAGGATGATAATGGTGAATACAGTAAAGAAGGCGAATACGGCAGTGGCAGCGGCTGGGACGACAAAGTGCGGTATATCAATGCCAAAAAACAAGCACTGCGCAATAAATATGCGCTGATACAACACACCACCGGAGTCGCAACATTTGATGAAGCGTGCGGTGGCTCCGGCTATGATTTAACACGGGAATGCCCCCAAGAATATTCCAGCGGGATATTTGGAACACTGCGATACGAAGACTTGAAAAAAGCGCACACCGAATCGGTGATACCGGTGACTGATGAAGATTTCCACAACGTCAAGCAACACCGAAATATAAATGAATTACAAATGTTTAGAGATATGGCAAAACGCACATACGATTATAGCGACCAAGCCGCAAAACAACAATTTGAATACCAACAACGGCAGCGGGCGGAACAGGACACCAATCGTGCCTACAATTTAATCCGGCAAGATGAAGTCGCCCGAGAGATGTGCAAACATATTAAACAAGAATTTCTCCAATTAGGATACAACAAATAAGATACAACAAATAAGACCGCCGATAATAATTTCCACGCATATATTAGTTGTATAGTTGTTATCTAATAATATGCTTAAAACATCAGAGATTATTAAACTATTTATCGCCTTTTTGATTTTGATGGTGCTTGGTCATATTTACAATAAATATAAGAAGAACATTGATTCAGAAGAGAGATTTAATGACCACGAAATGATTCAAAAATATTTATTGAATGAATCCACCCTTTTAAGAAACAACAAGCCCATTTTGTGGATTCACGTTGAATTTGACAAAAATGCCAGAAATTGGGAATCGTTTCAAAGCCGTTCTACCACGGATTTAAATCAGCCGTATCAATACCTTACAATTCGCAGCATAATTGATAAATGCGGAAAATCATTCAACGTTTGCTTGATTGACGACGAAGCCTTTGGCAAGATTATCCCGAACTGGAAAACGGAGGTGCACAACCTGCCTCGTCCGCTTAGCACCCACATTCGTGAATTGGCATTGGCCAAAGTGTTGGCGCAATACGGCGGGTTTATTGTTCCAAGTTCGTTCATATGCCTGAAAAACATGTTTGATGTATATGACGCAACGCTGAAACAAAACCACGTCATGGTGGGCGAGTTGTATGCGCGCAGCGGCGTCAGTTCTCAAACGCAATACTTTCCAAATCCGCAGTTTTTAGCGTGCCGGAAAAATGACCCTGTTATAAAGGAATACATCCAACATTTAGAAGCGAATGTGTCGCGAGACAATACCAATGAAAGCGATTTTAACGCAGAATCGGGGCGGTGGTTTTACAAGGAGTTTATGGAGAAGTCGGTGACCGATGCCGGAAAGCACAAAGTTGCCATTATACCGGCGGAATTACTGGGTGCCAAAACCACTGACAACAAAGCGGTAATTGTGGATACACTGATTCACGATCACGACGTGCGTTTTTTGCCAGATATTCTTGGCATTTATATTCCCGCAAATGAAATATTAAAGCGAAATAATTTTCAGTGGTTCTCTCGCCTGTCCCCCAATCAAGTGATGGAATCAAACACGTTGATTGGTAAATATTTGCTGGGAACGCTGGCGCCCGAATAACCCGAAATCCGAAATCCGAAATCCGAATATTTATTTTTGTAAAGCACATTGATGCCTGGTTTACAAAAATAACAACAAAAAATAACAATACCTCATTCACGATTATGAGGATGATGATGATGATGATGACAAGCCGGTCGTTGATGAATGTAATATGTCCAAAACGTTGTTTGTAAACAAACTCAATTCCACTTCATTTTCGTGGATACAATAGCACAAATTAATATATTTACATATGATGGAAACCAATTTGTATTTAATATGCTCACTCAATAATGCGGTGGTTTTAATGAAACTGAATAAACTATCGTAAATATCTAGCACGGAATACCCTTGGTCATATATATCATATAGTATATGGATTGCGCGCACCAATTCATTCTGTAACGCGCAGTGAATGTATTCATTAAAATAGTGAAAACTGATATTGGAACATAACTTATTGGCGATTTCCAAATCAACGTGCATGTTTAAAATTTTAATTTTTTCAATGTAATTCACTAACAAACGAACCGACTGATTGGATATGTTTATAACAAATCTCTCGGCGTCTTCATCCATTGTTATGTTTTCGGCGGTTTTTATTTTGTTCATAATCTTGAATAAACAATCATTGTTCAATGGATTGATTTTAATGATAAAGTTCCGCGATTGAAGGCTTTCAATGGTTTTTTGTATGTTTGTGCACGACGAAATGAAGTGGACGTTGTGGCTGAATTTATCAATAAAATTACGAAACACTTGCTGACCTTGTTCATTTATCAAGTCAATATCGTCCAGCAACACAATTTTCTTTTTCCCGGGGATTAAAGAACACGTCTGACAAAATATTTTTACTTCATTGCGATAATAACTGATGCCCTGGTCTTTCAAACTATTTAACACAAGAATGTTTTCGGCGTTGTATCCGCTGCTTCTGTAATACTCGCGAATGATGGCATTTATGATGGACGTTTTTCCGGAACCGGAATCACCGAGCAGCAGTATGTTGAGACTATTCATCTGTATCAACGAATCAATTAGTGTCACTACTTCTTCATCCAGTTGTTCAAAGTCTTTTATTTTGTGGGGTTGATATTTATTAATAAAGGGAATGGATGACATATGATGGGGACGACAGATGAAAGAGTTATTTTTTCGGTTTTTGGTTATAAATAATTACATAAATATATTTAAGCATATCTCAAATATATTTATTACAATAAATGGGAACCGGAGAACCAAGTTATTATGAAATATTGGGTGTTGCTGAAAACGCCAATGAAGATGAAATCAAAAAGGCATTTCGTAAGTTGTCATTTGTTCATCATCCCGATAAAAATGGGAACACAGATGAAAGCACCCGGAAATTTCAAGATATTAACCGCGCGTATGAAACCTTGTCCGACCATAATAAACGGCAAGAATATGATATGATACGGCGTTTTGGTGGAATGGGACAAGGAATGGGGCAAGGAATGGGTCCAGGAATGGGAGGACAAGGAATGCCGTTTATGTTTCACCAGGGCAATCCCGGACCAGACATTTTTAGTATGTTATTTGGAGGGGGAATGCCCGGGTTTCAAATGCCGCAAAATCAAGGACCCAAGGTGTTTTTTCAGACATTTCCTATGAACGCCGGCGCCCCGCAACAACCGTTCTTTTTTACACACCATCCAGGACCGGGCGGACCGCCACAACCCGCACCACAACCACAACAAACACAACCCGAGACCATAGTGAAAGCCCTAACAATCACGCTAGAACAAGCGTATAAAGGAACCACCATTCCAATTGAAATTGAAAAACGGATGTATCACGAAAATCAAAATGTCAGCACAAAAGAAACAATACACGTGGGTGTTCCAAAAGGTATGCTGGACGGCGAAACCATTATTTTGAATAACTGCGGACACATGAACGAAGCGGGCATACGGGGCGACGTGCACGTGGTTGTCAGCATTGCGCAACACACCATTTTCAAGCCGCAGCAATTAGACCTTGTTATGGAAAAAACAATTTCACTAAAAGAAGCGTTGTGTGGGTTTAAATTTGAAATAAATCATTTGAGTGGCCGTATATATAAATTGAATAATCCGGCCGGTCACGTCATCAAACCCGGAACAATTAAAACCATTCATGGCATGGGAATGGAACGAAACGGTGAAACCGGATGTGTAAAAATAAAATTTAATGTTGAATTTCCAGATGCTATACCGGAAGAAAAGGCAATCAAATTAGCAGAAGTTTGGAAATGATTGATTTTATAAAAATGTAAACGGAACAATAATCGGGTCAATAATTGCGGGAACCGGCCCAATGACATTGGGCGTGATGTATCCCGTCGCAATAAAGCGCAAATACCGGGTCGTGTTGGTGGACAGCCCCAGACCACTTTTACACACAATGTTCACATTTCGCAGTCCACCCAGTGGCGTTGATGCGGATGAAAGCGGGTCCGCGCCGCCCACCTTGCTTTCACTTAGCAGCGCAACCCCGTTTCCGTTTGTATCAAACAGCGACCACCATGTCGTGCCGCTGGCAGTCGGCGTCAAACTATTGGTATATTCATACGTATAAACATAATTCAGCGCATTTCCATTATACAACGGCAAGTTGTAATTAATATTAATGTTGTAGCGTGTGGTTGCGACGTTGTATATAACAAACACACCAAAGTTCGTGAAATCGCGCGGAACATACGGAAACAAGGACGGGCGTCCAGTCACAGTGACGTTGTTGCGAGAGCGCCCCAGGTTGTTTGTAACCAATACCCGAAAGTAGTAGATTACTTCATTGGTGAGGCCGGTTATTGTGGTGTTGACGGTTGAACCCGGACTAGGAAAATCACTGGGGTTCTGCGGCGTATATGTGTAAAACGTGTTCCAGGTAACGTCATTGTCTTGTTCATTCGTGGTGGAGTATTGAACCGCATAACTTTGGATGGGGTGCGTGTACGGCAAATCAAATGGGTTGGTGTTGTTGTTGAAGTCATTCGGGTCAATGCCGGGAATCCAGGTTAGCGTCATTACACCATTGTCGCCGTATGGCACAATTGACACCGCGGAACGCGGAACTGCGCCGGGTGAAACCATAATTGTATTGGATGGCGGGGCATTATACAGCGTGCTGTAACCACCCTGTGAAACCACCACCTGTGGTGATATAGAAAAATAATAAATTTGCCCGTTTGTAAGTTGTGAAATGGTGAATTGATTTTTATTTATATATGCGCCGCTGGTGTCCCGATAAATTACGGCGGGTTCGGTTGTAATAGAGTGATTTAAATCCGGTAAAATTGGCCACCGGTTTACTTTGTATTCATCCACCGCCACATAAAAATCGTAAATTAAATTGGGGGTTCCATAACTCCAATGAAGCGTTATTTCGCCGTCTTTTTCTACGCCGCTTAGGTCCAAGACCGGCGCACTCACGGCGGTGCCGATACGCACATTAGAGATGTCGTTAATGGTGCTTTCAATGGCGTAGTCAATTGCGTTCTTGGGGGTTACGCGAAAATAGTAGAAGTATGGTGTGGCGCTGGAAGCGTCGTAATATATTAGCGGGTTTTGGTCGTCGCCAATCACAAACGTGAATTTTGTTCCAGTTAAACCAGCCGACCGAAGCGGGGCAATGCCCGTGATAGAGTAAGACCGCACATTTACGGTGAAAAACCCTTGTCCCGAATTTCCGAGGTCCGAGCACACAATTTCTAGATACATCCGATTTGTAAAAGTAACATACCGATTTGGCGTAATTGGCCAACTGTATGTTATGTCTGCCGATGACACGTCGTAGGTGCCGCTAACATCAAACAACAGCGGTCCGCCCGAATTGTCCAAATGCCCTTTAAACCGCAGAATGGTTTGCCGTGTAATGCCGCCAAGGTTGTATCCCTTCCATGTAAATCCAATGTACGAAGCGTCAAATTCGTTTGTGAATAGATTGCTGACGTAGGTGTAGGTTACGCCGGTTTGCACGATTTCCGCAATGGCAACATACGACGGGTCTGCGAGTGACAATGACTCTATTGGCGCCGGGGGCAAAATGTTCTGCGGATTTCCGCTTGCGTCAATTACCAGCGGGTGCACATTCCGAAATCCAATGTCGTAGTTGGATTTATATTCAACGGCGTAATCTAGAATGGGGTATCCGTTGTCGGTTTGCGGCACGCGCCAAACCAAACGCCCGGAGTTATTGCCGACAATAATGCCAATATCACGAATTGGCCCAGGGATGTTGCCGACAATCACATTCTGTATGTCGCTGAATTCGCCGGTGCCCAAGTCATTCACCGCCGCCATTTTCACATAATACCGTTTTCCGCTGTTAAGCAAATAGGACGGCGATGTGGGGCCGGTTCCAGCGATTTGATAATTGGTTATGATGTATCCAAAGGTGCTGACATCCGCAACTCTTTTTGTAATATCACGAAACTGATTGAACACAATTTGCGAATTTGGCAACACGGGGGTGTAATTGGTCAGTGACAACCATTGTCCCGAAACATCTTCGCAATACGAAAAAATATAGGATGTAATGTCATACCCGCCGCTTGCTGGCGGGTTCCATAACACGGATATGCCGTAGGCATCACGAGACACAACCAACACACTCGCATATAAATTTTCAATTGAAGCACCAATTTTATAGGGAACACGCCCGCACTTCTTTGTAATAAAGTTTGAAAAAGAGGTAATACCAAACCGGTTTTGGCTTGCGACCCGAAGGTTGTATATGCGACCATCCGTTAAACCGGTTACCACAAAGGATGAATCCAGCACTTCACCCGGATTTAATGGCATGTATTGCGTGTTTGTGGCAACATTTGTCCCGATTCCCAGTGTCGTATTGTCAAAAATATACGGGACTGGCGGCGACAGCGTGGATTTTTTCATAACAATTGTCAGCGGGCGTCTGTACCCGGCATACAATCCGCTGGTTTCGGTTATGCCGTCTGGGAAAAATGAAAACTGAAAATATAGACGGTTTGTGGTTGTAAATGATAGGGTGGAAACTGCGAAATTGTCTGACATGTCCACATATTGAGCGCCGCTTATGTCTTTGTACGGCAGTCCGGAATTAATGTAGTATGTGCGGGTCGTGTTCAATAAAACTGCGCCCGCCGTGTTGTCCAGCGTCACTTTAATATTCAATGTCACCGTGAAGGCAAAACTTTGGTTGTAAATGCCATCATTGTAGTTGGGGTCGGCCATGATTCCGCCATACCGCCACGCCAAATTCAGGTTGCCGCCATAAGTTGTTTCAAATGAATTTGTCATGGCCGTCAAGTAGGTGTTGTATGCAGAATTTTGTATGATTAACGGAAAACCGTTTGCGTCGCCTAATCCGGCCGGTTTTGAAGTAAATGCCTGAGAAATGGGAACCGGCGGTTTTACTGAATACGTTATCCAATTGGAAAGCACATTTCCCAGGTCATCAGTGTGCTGTTGCTGTATAAAATTATTGATAATGGGGTAACCACCTCGGTCGTATAAACTCTGGGTTTGCCATATTAATGAAATGCGCGAAGACACGCCCACGATGGCGTATTGCGGCAACAGTGTAATCACATTGGGCAAACGCCCGGGTGTAATATACAGACTGTTTGATGGGTCGTTGTATACGGTGACGCTGGTAGAGCCGATGATGTTAGTGGCATACACCTGGATTTTATACTGCGTGCCGTTTAACAGACTGCCAATTGTGTAGGTATAAACCACGGGCGATGTCGTAAAATAGACATATGCGCTATCGGGCTCACTGTTCGGTTTGTACCGCACCGTGTATTTCAACAAAGAATTGGAACCTATAAAGGTTGGTGCCCCCCATGTAATTACGGTTGTTCCATCCCCAATTGTCCCCGACAGGTTTGTAACACCGGAGGGAACGTCGCCTACTGGTAGCGGAGAAACCGTGTATGAATTTCGGCCATTGGATGCGTCAATCACAAACGCGCCGCTGATGTCGCCAATGCGCGTGTCATATGTCACCGGCGCCACCCGGAAGATGTAATATTTCCCATTTACCAGCCCAGAAATGTTATAACTTAGCACGGGGTTTAATGTGTAAAATGACACAACGGCGGTGGTCAAGGTATTCCACATATTTTCCGTGACAATGACGCTGGTTATGTCTTGGCCATAAGGAATGGAGAGATTGTATTCGCGATATTCTATGAAGTAATAGCGAATGGGCAACCCTCCGGTTTCGGTGGGATAGGTGGGCGGGACCCACTGCAACACAATGCGTTCCGAAAATGTCGTGCCTTGGACATTCACCACCGGAAATGGCCGACTTACCGGAATGACCGTATTGGAGGCAAAATTCGGCGCCAATCCCAAAATATTGCGGGGTTTTACTTTAAACAAGTATTCTACACCATTTACCAAGCCGGATATGTCAATTGTGGTGGTTTGTACATTGATATAGGAGGCATCCACCACATTGCTTCCGCCGCCGCCGGACAAATCCAGGTTATAACGATACACGTCATATCCTAAAATGGGATAACCGCCGTTGAATTCGGGATAACTAAAATTCAATGGGTCTTTTGCGTTTGAAAGGGTGGAATACCACCCCCACCCCACCTTGGCGCTCATATTTCCGCGCAGCGTATTTACATAATCCAATGTTTTTGGAACACTGCCGGGATATCCCGTCGCCAGCGCATAATTGTTTGTGTAATTCCCTTCTCCGTATTCATTTATTGCGGCGTATCGCAAAAAGTAGTTTGTTCCGTTTAATATTCCATACGAAATGTCAACGCTGCGAACGCCGGCGCCCACAACAATTGCTGGAAACATATTCCATTTATTTGCGCCCGACAAGTCGTTGGTGTATTGTATTTTATACCCAGTTATGCCGCTGATGTCAATGCCGCTGATGTCAAAATTGTATTGCCCCCACGAAAATGTAAGAAGGCGGTTATTGGATACCACGCCGTTTATGTTGCCGGTTATAACGCCGCTCGGGTCTGGCGGGAAATACGGCGGAATGCCGATGGAATGAACATAACCCGACCCGTATAATGCGATGCCTCGTGCGTTTATTGCGGCGATATTAAACACGTAGGATTGTCCCAAGGTTAAGCCCACTATTTTGTAATACGGGTACGTGGGCGGGATTGTGACCGGCGGCGGCGAAATATTAACATAGGTGTAAGAAGCATCCGGCGCGGCGATTTGCTTGTATTTAATTCTATATGTGGTTATGGGGTACCCGTTGTCGTTTGGAGCCGTCCATTGAAGTGCGATGGACGACGCATCCAAAAAGGTGTTGCCGCTGTATATGGAGGTTATGTCATATATAGTGCCGGGGACATCGCCGGGCACGCCGGACGCAACATCCGAATACGGACCGGCACTGTATCCATTCACAGCACTAATCATGAAATCATAGCCCACGCCATTCATCAAGTTTGGTATGGTTAGCGTGTTAAATCCGGCGGTTCCATAATTGGTGAAAAGACTAAACGGCTCGGATGAACGCTTCCATTTTATGTTATAATACAGGATGGGATTCACGGAGCGAGGGATGCCCCACGTAAGTGTTAAACTGCCGGGTTGGACCGTGACAACGACGTTGATTACTTTGGACGGAGGTGCAAGCGCTAAAATGCCGCCACATTTTTGTGCCACCCCCGTGTTTGTGGAATTTGGTGGCGGTGTTGTCATTTTACAATATTATAATATATTTTTGCCTTTGATGCGATTTATATGATATCGGCGGGGCAGCGAGTATATATTATAATACAACATTTGTTTTCGTGTTTTAACTAATTCTTTTACTGGCAATAGAAGCGGAAACCAAATAGATGGAGTTTTCAGTAACAACAATGTATTCGCCTTCTACTTTGTAAATCTTGGAAACGGGGCTGGTGTATTCTTCTTCGCTTTTAACCAGCAGTTTTTCCTTGTTGTCACGAACACCGATGACAACAGTGTTGTCCAGGGATGCGGACCAATAATCCATCATAATGGGCTTGTCTTCAACCACGGCACGGTTGGCGGCGTGTTGAAGGCACACCGCGGATGGCAAGCGAAATGTGGAGGAATCCCCGGCTGAACCAGCGTTACTAGACATCGTTATTTGTTAGTTTTGTAAATATTATAGATATGTCATCGCATAAATCTTTAAGTCATTTTGATTTACTTATTATATCCATATTCAAATCCAATCATCCAACCATCAAAATCCAAACAACATAAATAACCAAATCCAACCATCAAAATCCAACCAACATAAATAAAATAATTATAATTATAATGTAAGAAAAAACGATAATCTTATTTTAATTTTTTTATTTTAACAAGAAAAGAAAAGAAGCATGACAAAAAAAACAAATTCACCGCCATCAAGTCCAAATATAATTCCAATTCCAGACCCGCCACCAGCAAATAAACACATTGAAAAGACCGCCAACGCATTAAAAGTGAATCTGGAAAAAATAGAAATGTATAAACCGCACATAAATGAAGAAGTGTCCACCATATTTGTGCGATACGTGTATGTAATCAATGAATACTTCGCACACGCAATCAAGTCATTCAATGACGAAGACTCCCAGTTATACAACCTTCAATCACAAGATTATCAATATATTTTATTCAACGGGTTTAACGCAATTACCACAATATTTAAATTACTGCTGTTATACACCCGAAACCTAGATATGGTGACATTACATTCACAAAAATCGGTGTATTATTATATTGAATTTCTAGGTCAAATCATTAATATGCACAATCAGTTTTTGAAATTAACGCCGAAAGATGCGGTGGTGTTTATGTATAAAAAAACAATATTTAAAATACCGAACGAATATAAACGGGGCTTCATAGAAAATGAAGCCGATTGTTCAAAATTAAAAAGATTGGACCATTTTATCATGCAATACTCCACCGTGGTGTATGAAGAACTTACCAATCGTCATTTTTATTTTAATAACAGCAATTATTGTGCCGAAAAGAATGAAGCGTTTTTAAAGAATATTAATAGCATTGTATATCGTTTGCAATTATAATGGCTCTTGGATGGTTATGTATCGTGTTCTCAATTTTGGGTTCTTTTTCTTTGCCATAAGCAAGTCATTTGCGGTTGGCAGGATACCAATCCGGTTGTATTCATTTTCAAGAACCAACCGAATAAATCCGTATATTTCGTTTAATATTTTTTCATTACATTTCCCCACAATCAATATGCTTCCAGTGCGAAACACCATAAATGAAATTTCATAATATTTTGTGCGGGGGTCAACCGGTTGCTGGCCGTTTTGCGCCGGCGTTCCTTCCAGGTCGGGAACGTAATAGAACTTGCACTGTATTCCTGGATACGAACACGCGTCATAATTGCTGTTGATGCGATATTCATACTTCAAAATATCAAATAGTTTGTCGCGATTAATGTAAAACCCGCAATTGAAATTGGAATTGATGAGAACGGTTTCGCACTTATTTTTTACATAATCTAAATCGTCGCCCAAATAGGGGCGCATTATGGAAACTAAGTGATTTAATACTGTGGTTAAAACCGCGTCATCTTGAATACCCGGTATCTCCAATTTTCCGGTATTAAACACCTTGATGTGCATTTCTTTGTATGCGTTTTCGGCAGTCATATCTTTAATGCGCATAATCAGGACAAAACAGTTGAAGAACGCCCTCTTTTTTTTACAATGATGGCTCATGATGTCTTTTTTACATAACCCGACGGTTATTTTGTGCTGATACTTTTGTTTTTCGGGGTTGTCAATGTGTTCAATGACTTGGTCTTCGTAATATGGTTCGGATTTGAGCCGCTCTTGAATGCTTCGTAGTTCATTAATGTCTGTTGTGTGGAATTTTATTTGTTTCTTGATAATGCCTTCCTTGCGCGTAGAATACGGCATAATCGGAATAGACCAAAACACATTCTTAATATCAATTGCTTTGTTTAAGTATGATATTTTCGTTTTTGTTGAAATGTAAATTGGGCCACATTTTGGAATAAGTGTAGGTTGGTCTTGGACTTGGTCTTTGGGTTGGAGTTGGTGTTGGTCTTTGATTAGTTTGTCCTTTTGTCCTAGGTTATCGTGTTGTTTTTGTTCCAGTTTGTCTAGAAAAGTCCGCGGTTCGTCGTCAAGAAATGTGTAGGTTTTACGATGTTGTTTCTTGGATATGCAAGTTTTTTTGATGGGCCCCTGAATTTGAGGTAATTGCAGCAGTTTTTGAGTGTTTGGATTAACCGCGTCTTCGTTGTATTTATTATACTCGTCTTGGTCTTGTTGTTCGCAACCAAATATATCATCCGGTTCTTCGTCGTCGTTTTTAGCCATAAATGACAGCCACGCATTGTCAAGGTCAAACGTGGCTGGTGGTGGTGGTGCATATAAGGTAGTTGTGCCATCATTGCCTCCATTGGCACAACTATCATGTGATTTATACATTTTTCGGGATTTTGTTAGAGTAGGGATAATCTGGGTCTGGGTCTGGGTCTTGTGCGTCTGGGTCTGGGTCTTGGTTTTAGGAATCATCATTTTTTTTTCAACAACAACACTTGTAATTATTTCCATTTAGAGCAATACTAAATAGGTCTTTCTTAATTGACTATGCTATACCTTCTTTAAGTTGTTTTTATTTCAATATTTTCTAATTTATATATAAAGGTTTCTATACCCCCAAAATACAAAAAAAACAAATATTTATAAATGTATTCAGCGAATAACCATCATACTTGTAGGAAAATGACAATGACTGTTCCCACGTATAACAACAGCATCATGTATGACCCTACCGACCCCGCAGTTCTTGATTACATTGATTACCATTCCTATAAAAATAAAACAACAAACAAGCCGAAAAACACCCTTGAAATTGTTGGGTCAAATGAAAATGACGAAAATAAGAATGATAAACAGTATGAATTACAGCGCAGCATGTTTGACCCGATGAAAGAATCGCCGCCCAACACATTTATGAATAAGTTAGAAACCAGATTTAAATCGTATCACCAAAAACAGTCGCCGTCGCCGTCGCTATCAAATGATTACATGTTTCATATGATTTCGCCCATCAACTAGGTCTAGGTGGAACCGATTAGGCCGGCCGGCCGGCAAAACACGGTTTGAAACTTGTAAATAATATATTTAAGAACATACACGGTATTTGGGTCTTGTAGATGCATGACATTTTCCACACATTTTAATAAGTTGCGCGTCACCAATTCAGGTCTTTTGCGAATAATGTAATTGAGATAATTCTTGATTATATTTTTTTGTTCAATGTTGTATTTTAAACTGGTTTCATTAATGAAGTCATATGGGGATGGGGATTGGGATGGGGATATACTTTTTTGGGTTTTTGATGATTTTGTTTTTTTTGATGAGGAGGATGGTTTTGTTTTTGTTGCTGTTGCGGTTGTTGCGCTTGCTGTTGTTGCGGTTACTGTTTCCGTTGTTGCGGTTGCGGCTGAGGTCGCTTTAAACATATCCGTTAATGTCTCCCATATATCATCGGTTATAATATTACAGTTACTGATGACGTCTTGGTTTGTTTGCATATAA
>Ga0194130_10005817_pt1 | contig 14595 bp, 12 predicted proteins | sample TA2KigsurfametaG_FD_160084 | JGI IMG/M metagenome (GOLD analysis project Ga0194130, IMG submission 160084) | Freshwater microbial communities from Lake Tanganyika, Tanzania - TA2015050 Kigoma 12 surface | ecosystem: Environmental > Aquatic > Freshwater > Lake | place: Tanzania: Lake Tanganyika... | reverse complement strand
ACAACGCAAGGGAATGATGATGTGTTGGTTGAGCTAATCATGTATCAAGCACAATCGTTCCTTGATGAAGGTATTGGCATCGTGCTTATGAAAGGTGACATCAGTTACTGGAGTCAGTTCGGATTTGCGCCGATTAGTATGGATGTGGAGACGCGATGGACCGCATTGCCGACGCTCCGTTCAGATGAGCCAGGTCGTGTGCGCATCGGGCAATTGTCGACCACCGATAGTGAATTGGTACGTGGTATTCAGTTGAGTGCAGTACATTCACAATCCGTTGAGTACGTTGACTTCGCCCAGCCTACTTCGCATCTGTGGGTCCAACTGGTTGGCCGGGACGGTCAACTCCATGCGGCCGCAGAGTGCGCCTATGAAGCGAACTCCGTACTAGTGCGTCGTGCCGTCGCATGCGATGACGGTGCCGCCTACGACCTTGTGAGTGCATTGTTAAATCATGCAGCTACACGCGAGTTAATCCTGCAACTTCCGCAATCCCACACGGTAACTCGCATGGCTCAAGCACATCGTGCAACCACTCGTGTGGCCACATCCCGCGCGCAAGGTATGATCGCAGGTGTCATCGATTTGCCAGCAATGTTACACGCACTTACGCCGGCATTCCGTCAACGCATTGCTGCATCACACTACGCAACGTGGAACGGCGGTGTCCGTGTGGAAATCCGCGATGAGCGCGCCATGATTATGGTCAACGACACCGCTGTGACCATCATTGATGGAACGCGTGAAGCCTCAGTTCGATTGAAAAACGTTGAAGTGCCTGCACTCGCACAAATGGCGTTCGGATATCGTTCAATTGGTGCACTTCGTAAGATGGGCATGCTCCATTGTGATGACACAGAATTACCACTCTGTGAAGTGATGTTCCCCGTGCTCGCGCCAACACTGGATGTGTAGTTCGTTCTGGTATACGTACAACGACGTACGCATGCTGGCATGAGAGGATGCCGATATGCCGTTGATTACCGTTCATGATGCGTTACGACTCGCACTACCAGTTTCAACTCGCGTGGTAGCAGGTCATTCTGGGCTTCAACGTCATGTAACCTGGCCTGCTGTGGCGCGAGCTGTTGCCCCCATTTTTAGTGATTTACGTGGTGGAGAATTTGCACTTGTGTCCATCCTGTCATTGCGTGATATTGATCCGCCACTCTCACTTGCGGTGCTGGTAGAACGTCTTTCTTCAGTACCTGTCTCAGCGGTGACCGTGGTGGGCAACATAGATGCAAAGGCAATTGAAATTGCCGATATCCATCAAATTCCATTGGTACAGTGTGCCAACGATGTGGATATACGCGAGATTGAACGTGAGTTACAACGACTTATCAGCGATTATGACGCGCAACTCGAACGTCGAGCAGCCCAAATAGCGTTGGAATTAGGTGAACTTTCTTTGGCCGGAGGCGGTATTGGAGTGATGGCCACGACCCTAGCGCAGCGTACTGGTCGCCATGTTGCGATCTTCTCCGACAAAGGTGATCTCCTCGTGACTGATGAACAAAATCCACACGTCGATCTTATTCGGCAGTACATGCCACGTGCTGGAAGTACGCAAGTTGCCGGATTAGAGTTTTGGTGTCACCCTCTGGTCGCCGTCGATCATGCACTCGGCTACACCGTGTTGATAGGGCCGACTCTCGCCGAATCGGATCGCCAGACCGTACGCCGTGCATCCATGGCACTTGCACTTGAGTTGACCAAGAATCAAGCGTTGAATGCGGTTGAAGCACGATACCGTGGGAATTTTGTGGAACAGTTACTAAGTGGACAGCTCACCGATCAAATTGTTATACAACAGCGTGCTCGTGAACTCGGTTTTGATGTGCGGCAACCACATTGTGCTGTGATAATTGCCGTACCGGTGCAACAAATACCCGCATTACAAACACAGTTTTCAGGTGTGTTGCATGATGTGGGATTAAGTGCTCCGTGGATTGTCCATACCAAAGGTGTGATGTTGTTTGTGCCCAAAGCCACAAATTCAGCGCCATTTATCACTGAATTATGGAGCGCAGTAAGTTCAAAGTTTCCGCAACTACGAATGACGATTGGTCGTAGTGTTGCATCTACCGCTGATTGGCATCGTTCAGTACAAGAAGCAGAACAAGTGCTTCGTTTGCCCAAACCAAGCCAAGCTGCACCAATGAGTTACGACACGGTGGGTGTCTTTCAACTACTTTTACCTATGGCACATACATCTGAGACAATGGCATTCTATCGCGCCCATCTTGGCCCGTTGCTTGACTACGATCGTGAACAACGCGGTGAATTACTGCATACGCTTGAGGCATATTTTGATTGTGCCGGGAATCTCGCGAGAACTGCCGAACTCATTCATGTTCATCGCAATACGTTGTTGTATCGTCTCTCGCGTATCTCACAGATTTGTCACGTCGCTCTTGATGACAGTGAAACGCGATTGTCGCTTTGGCTTGCAGTGAAGCTTCATCACATCCTTGCACATATTGAAGAATCAAATTAGTGTGATTTTCAACGGAGACTGATATCTGCTACTCTAGAGTGTGTTGTGTGTATAGTAAAGGGGTACGTGATGCAATCAGACGCAGTAATGATTGTAACGGGCGCGACAAACGGTATCGGATTCGTTACCGCACAAGAATTAGCGCGCACAGGCGCAAGGGTGTTAATGGTCGGCCGCGATAAGCAACGACTTGATACATCGATTAACCAAATTAAAAGTGACATTCCTGAAGCACAACTAGATGGCTTTGTTGCCGATTTGAGTCGCGTCAGTGAGACGCTACTATTAGCAGACCACATTCAGGCAACGTACTCACGCATCGATGTCCTTGTAAATAATGCCGGTGCATTTTATCAAACGCGTCAAGAAAGTGCAGAAGGTATCGAAATGACCTTTGCGCTCAATCATCTCGCACCGTTCATACTTACCACTTCACTGATTAACATGCTTCGTGCGTCTGCACCTTCACGCATCATCACGGTGTCGTCCGCAGCCCACCAAGGTGCAAAGATGAACTTTGAAGATCTTCAATTCAACAAGCGATACAGTGGCTGGCAAGCGTATGCGCAGTCTAAATTGGCCAATCTCCTCTTCACGTACGAACTTTCTGATCGTTTACAAGGTTCAGATGTATCGGTCAACGCATTACATCCTGGGTTTGTGAAGACTGGATTTGGCAAAGGTCCCTCAACACTCTTCACATCATTTTTTGGACTTTTGCAGAACTATTTCGCATTGTCAGCTGAACAAGGTGCGCAAACGTCAATTTACCTCGCTACCAGCCAAGAAGTAACCGATGTGACCGGCAAGTATTTTGTCAACAAACTGCCTGTAGCGTCCTCACGTGCATCGTACGATTATACTGCGCGTCGAAAGTTGTGGGATGTAAGTCAGCAGCTGATGAATGATCATCGCTAACATGATTGGGACCAGGCCCGTTCACTGCGGTGAACGGGCCTGGTCTGTTTACTCTTCTTTTTTGCTGTTGTCGGTGGTGTGCTTGTCTTCTGCGAGGGTGTTGGCGATTTTGCGTAATTCTTCGTTGAGGGCACTGATGCCCTTTACAAAGGTGGCGTGTGCCTCTGTTACCGCGGGATTCTCAAACGCCTTTTCGACGAGTTGCTTTCCCTTCTCACTGACTTCGCTCACTGGTTCACTTGTTGTGGCATTCTGCAGCTTTTGTACCAACTCATTCACCCCATTCTGCAGTTCCTGTTGAATGGTATGTGCCTTGTTACTCTGCAGAAATGCGCGTACCACTGCTTCGAGTTGACTTCCAAGCGTACGCAGTTCGTTGACGAGTGAACCGGAATCTTGTGCTTGCTCTCCTGCCGTGGATGTCTTCTGTTCTTCTTGTGTCATGACCTTCTCCTCTCTGACTACGCATGTCTGACGAAACTCGTTGCCATTTGGTTGCACCACTTGATTTTTGGTGAAATTTAATTATAATTTTAGTAATTTGAGTATATAACTCAACTATCAAGGTGGGACTATGAAGATTTATGATAGCGTAGTTGATTTGATTGGGAATACGCCACTCGTGCGTGTCCGGGCTAGTGGTGCAACTGTGGTTGCGAAACTCGAGTGGTTCAATCCGGGCGGCAGTGTCAAAGACCGCATTGGGTTTGCCATGATTGATGCTGCTGAAAAGGCCAATCTGATCGCTCCTGATCGCACAGTCATCATTGAGCCAACAAGTGGTAACACGGGCATTGGTTTGGCCATGGTCGCGGCTGCACGTGGATACCGAATGATTCTGACCATGCCAGAATCGATGAGCATCGAACGTCGAAAGTTGCTCAAAGGCTACGGGGCCGAGTTGGTCCTTACACCAGCGAGTGAAGGCATGCGCGGAGCAATTGCACGTGCCGTTGCAATTGCAGCAGAGACACCAGGCGGTTGGATACCACAACAGTTCCAGAATCTGGCAAATCCAGAAGTGCACCGACGAACTACCGCCGATGAGATATGGCGCGATACAGGCGGTAAAATCGATATATTCGTTTCAGGCGTTGGTACTGGTGGTACGGTAACCGGCGTAGGTGAAATATTGCGTGGATTGAACCCACACATCAAAGTCGTGGCAGTGGAGCCTGAGGCATCTCCTGTGCTCTCCGGTGGATCACCTGGACCGCACAAGATTCAAGGTATTGGTGCAGGTTTTGTGCCAGATGTGTTGAATACTGCGATCTATGATGAGGTCATCAAAGTCTCCAACGACGATGCATTTGCGACTGCACGAAGACTAGCCAAAGAAGAAGGTTTGATGGTTGGTATTAGTTCAGGAGCTGCTGCGTTTGCTTCGTTGCAACTTGCGGCACGACCTGAGAATGCAGGCAAGACGATTGTGTTCATATCTGCGAGTAATGGCGAGCGTTATTTGAGCACCGCACTCTTCCCCGAAGAGTAAATGCTCTAGCGCAGAATCACTCCCCCCCACACATACACCGAAGAAGTCCTTCGGTGTATGTGTGTTTTTACAGATACTATGCACTGTGATACGATGCTCAAGATTGCATGATAAGCGAGGTAATTCGTGTTAGGGAACATCGATGATGTATACGAGAAGCTTCAGTCTGAGGCAGATTTAATCATGGTAGACCCGACGGTTGCCAGTGACTTTAATCGACCGATTCTTAATCGATTACGCGATTTTGTGGTTGTTGCAATCACATCATTAAAACTCTATCCAACGTCAATGGTGCTCCAACTTGTTACGAGTCAGCGTATAGAAGTGCGCGTTGCTGGTTTATCCTCTGCAGTAATTGTATTTGCACCGGTTGAGCAATTACTTGCTGAAGTCTACCTGAACAAAATGGCGAATACCAAGCAACTGCCGTTCCCACGTATTCTCAAGCAAGACGTCACATTTTCGTTGTTGCCAGTTGCATTTGCGGTATATTCATTCGTCGCAGGTGTTGCGTTACATACGGTGACCGATGAACCAATGTTACGGGTAGCAGCACGTCAGGTTGGTAGAACGTTACGGAGCTTACACGTCATTGCACCGCACGGAATCGGTGCGCCCCAGCCATCAGGGAAATGGACGAATCGTACCTGGGCGTCCGTGTTGTATCAGTGGATGACTGATACGATGTTGTATGAACGACTCCTTGAACTCCTCGGGCCCAAAGTCCTCAACAAGTTGCTCGATGAAACATGCAAACACGAGTCGTTGCAACACTATACGGCGGCGGTCCTCTTCGGCGACATCCAAAAACAGTCGGTACTCGTCCAAGTTCATGGCAACATACAAGTTGAAGGGTTGACGCGTTCTGGGCGTATTGTTGCTGGCGATCCGATGTTTGATGTGGCGTCAACGATGCGTAACTCGCTCGGTCAACCGTTTCGACAAGGTTTTTTTGAAGGATACACGATGCACGCGCCAATTAGCGCTGAGGAGATCGCGCGTGTTAAGCGCTACGCCGTTTTGTGGCGGAGCATTGATGCGCTGTCTACTGTGCAAAGTGCTGCAGATAAATCTGCTTTTGCCAAAAGCGTCACTCACGTATTGTCCGAGTTGTCTGCTGAGCGTTAGCGGATGTTTTTGCCACGATGGAGCGGGATATCGATGAACGATGCGGGATCATCTTTAGGTTCTAAATGCGTGAGGACATGTAAATTGGCCATAGAGGCGTGCAGTGCTGCTTCGATCTCTTCGGAGAGTTCGTGTCCACGTTGCACACTCCATTCACCTGGCACCAGGACGTGTAGTGATACAAATCGACGTACTCCGGATTTGCGCGTGCGAATTGCATGAAAAGATACTTCAGCCGACGTAAATGTATCAAGTGTGTTATGAATGTGTGCTAATTCGGTGCTCGTGAATGCAGGATCAAGTAAACCATCGAGCGAACGTCTTATTAATTGCAGTCCCATGCGCACGATATTTAATCCAACCACGAATGCCATCATAGGGTCTAGCCAATGCCAGCCCGTCAGACCAACCAAAACAACGCATACAACAACTACAACCGAGGTGACAACGTCGCTCATAAGATGATGTGCGTCTGCTTCGAGTGCGATCGACTCATGCACTTTGGCCGCATCAAAAAGCCACCGAGCCAACATAAAATTAATCGCAGACGTGAGAAGTGCTAACCCGATTCCGAGTGCATCTACTTCGACTTCGCTCGGATAGACGAGACGCCAAATCGCTGTCGCACTAATTACTATTGCAGCGATAAGGATCAGCGCACCTTCGAATCCACTGCTGAAGAATTCTGCTTTATCGTGTCCGTATGCGTGTTCATCATCGGGAGGGCGAGCGGCAACTGAGAGTGCCCATATGGCTGCCGTGGCCCCCAAGACATTGACGATTGACTCGAGTGCATCTGAGAGCAGGCTTATCGAATTTGTGAAGATGTACGCGCAGAGCTTCAACGCAATCACACCAATCGCGACAACAAACGAAATCCACGCGTACCGACGGAGTTGCATGATACCCTCACAACAACGAAACAGGGTCCATATCAACTATAGCATGATGGAGAGCATCTATTCGTGCTAACGACGCACGTGGTGTTGACGTAACTATCAGGAGTTGCCATCGATACATTCCTCTTACCCGAGAAAAAAACGCAGGAGTAGGGCCAATCAACCGCGTGCGTTGGTCGGCTTGGAGTGCATCAAGGATCGCACGACTCTCACTCAATGCGCGTTGTTCACATGTCTGCATATTTGCATGTTGCCACACCAGCTTGATCATTCGGTTAAACGGTGGGTATCCCAAATGAGCACGATAGCGAAGTTCTTCTTCGTAGAATTGTGCACTGTGATACCGAGCGGCTGCTTGGATGGCGTAATTATCAACCTGATAACTTTGCAAAATAACCGTTGCTGTGGCATCGCGTCGCCCGGCACGTCCTGCTACCTGCGTGAGCAACTGAAATGTTCGTTCTGCGGCGCGAAAATCTGGGAGATGCAAGGCAATGTCAGTATTTATCACGCCTACTAATCTGATATCAGGCAAATCTAGCCCCTTTGCAATCATTTGTGTACCTACAATGACTGCGTTCGGCGTATCTTGGGCCATTTTTAATAGAGACCTGTGGTCTGCTGCACTATCTGCCGTATCGCGATCCCACTGAAGCACGGTGGTTTCAGGAAAGTTGTGCTCGATGATTTCGACGATACGTTGCGTGCCGCTTCCATACTCCATGAAATCAACACCGTAACACTCTTTGCAGTGTGTCTCCGGGTATCGTTGAGACCCGCACGTATGACAGGTACTTATTCGCGTGGATCCCGATGTGTGGATTGCCATCGGGGTGCTACAACGCTCACAGCGCGCAACCGCGCCACATCCTCTGCAGATGCGCGCTCCAGCATTGCCGCGTCGGTTCAAAAGAAGTAACACTTGTTTGTTGAGAGCAAGGGTGTCGGTTATTGCAGATGCCAATGTTTTGCCAATTAGCCCGTATTGATCCACACATACTTCGTTGCGCATATCAATGACGCGAACAGGTGGCATCGAAATTGGGGTTCCTGTGTTATCAAGACGTTGTGGTAGCTGAAGATGGGTGATGCGCCGTTGTTGCGCTGCATGAATGATTTCAACGGATGGGGTCGCACTACCAAGCACAACTGGTACGTGTGCGAGTTTGCCATACATGATTGCTGCATCTCGCGCATGAATGAACGGTGCAAAATCGCTTTTATATGATGTGTCATGTTCTTCGTCAACAATAATCAGACCGAGATGTGGTTGTGGTACATAAATCGCGGAACGCGGTCCCACTATAATTGGCAACTTACTCGATAAACTTTTTATCCAATGTTGACGGCGTTGTGATGGAGTGACTTGTCCATGAATGACGCCTACTCTCCCCGGAAAGCGTTTCGAGAAACGTTCTGCTAACTGCGTGGTAAGCGCAATTTCTGGTGCAAGGACCAACACCTGTTGTCCTTGCGCAATGCATGCATCTATCAGTGCAAAATAGACTTCTGTCTTGCCACTACCTGTTACACCTTCAAGCAAAAAGGTCGCATGGTGATTTCGGTGTTGGCTGATGGTGTCTACAACCTGTTGTTGTGGTTGCGATAGCGTTACCGCAGTGCCAATTGGCGCAAGCTCTTCGTCTTCTTCAACAAGTATGCACACGTTCATTTGCACAAGTTTTTTTACATGCACACTATTGCCAATTGATGCAAGTGGCATTTTTTTGTTGGGATGTGCGGTGATCGTTTCAATCACACGTTGTTGAGCTGGTGTGACCTTCTGTGTGTGGTCGACATAACATAAATATTTAACGCTCGACGATGTCACATTTGCTTGAACCACACGGTAAACGACCGTGATGTACCCACGAGCAACTAACCACTTTTGCAACTTGCGTAACGAAGATCTTGATAAGCCAGAGATAGAGCGAAGTTGCGATTCTTGCAAGACGTGATGCTGCTTAAGTACAAAGAGTAACCCGCGTTCGTCTTCGGGGAGATCGTGTATGGGTGCGTCGATGCCTGTAGCACTTATTTGCCATAGAAGTTCTGGCGGAGGAACAACTGCATGTGTCACAAACTGACCAAGCATCGTCGCAAGTTGCGCATGGTAATGACGAGACATCCAATGCGCCAACGCAATTTGTGCGTTACTCAAGCGAAATTGTGTGGTGGTAATGAGTGCTTTTGTGGTGAATGATGGTGATTGCGTATGGACACGGAGTACGACGCCGATCACAGTTTGTGACGCCAACGGCACATACACGATTTGTCCTTCCGCCATCGAATCAGATGCATCTTGATCGTGATGGTACGTGTACGTTGTATCACTCCCTTTTTGCTTTTCTGAGCTGACAATGATAACGTCTATGTATACTCTGTGCATCGCATCATCCTTCGTACATGCGTATCATACCATTTGCGCCATGGGACCACATCACCTATGAACTCCTCAGCTGTTCTCGAACTATCATTGTCAACTTCGTACGCCGTCGTCGTTGCGCCGCAACGGCTAATCGTTGTTGCTGAGGGAGCAAGTTCTGTGGCGGTAAATGGTGTCACGTTGCCGATGATTCAGCATCCTACGCCGCATTGGTGGTGGCACCTAGACCGTGCTCAGGGATGGCATCTGCTCACCGTAGATTGGGTAGACACACACACGACGGTAATGGTCGAATGCATTCATGAAGTCGCACAGCAACAGGTTGTAGACGAGTTATACGCTCAATTACTGCGTATTGATGAGCGATTGTGTGCTGGAAAAACTGTGTATCGGCAGTTTTCATGTGATCGGTACGCATTTGAATCAGATATGGGGATGTCGAGCACGGACTGTTTAACACGGGTACGCCAAAGCTTGGAGGCACCGCTTCGGACCACGCAATCGGCGTGGAACGGTGCATCACCGAGCGGAGTGCGATTTGACCAGGTTGCATTTGATGGCTCATCATTACTGCCGGTCCAGCATATGCCCGAGCATGCATACGCACAGTCAGACGTTCAACCGTTAGTTGATGAGATTTTTCACAACGTTGAATCATTCAACGATGAACGCCTCGATCGAATAGTGGCAGAATGTCGTGCAGTGTTGACTCGAGTAACGCGTGTGTCATCTGCAAGCGTTGCATACCTGACAACTATAGTTGCGGCACTCCGGCGCTGTCGTCTTCTCAATCCCGGGTCGCTGTATCACCGAACAGCAGATGTTGCGCTTCTCTACGAACGCTGGGTGTGGGTTCAGTCACTTTTCGCATTTGATATTGATGATGCAGGTATTCGGACTGTGCTTGACGGTTCACCACCATATGACTTGGGCGTATCGGATAGCACATGGTGTGCGTATCAGCGTCGATTTACGACAACATATTCGTCGATGGGATGGTCACGTGACGGACGAATTGCAATACCTGATGTGTATATTTGGCAACAAAATGCTGATGGTTCGTATCGTGCCTTGGTTATCGATGCGAAGTGGTCGTCACGTGGTTCGCGACTGAGTGCTGATGCGCTCAACGATGGCACAGCGTACCTTCGACGCATCGGAGTTGGTACGCATAATCCCGATGCTGTGCTGTTGGTGTACCCAGGTGATGAGCGTGCTGTGTGGCCAAGCGACTTGATCGTGATTGGGAGCAATGGGCTTGATGGTCAGCGGTTGAGAGATGCTATACAACGCTGGTTACGAAGAGAACCAATTTAGTCATTTGCATGTTGGGTGACTTGTTTGGTATAATCCTAGCTTGGAATTGTTTTCTTCTGCTCCAACATCCTCGCTTCTGCGCAGAACGAGGCACTGAGTGGGGCATCTCCAGAGGAGTCATCATGCGCGATCGTACACGTGACTATGAACTATTGTTCATCGTATCTCCGATGCGTTCATCGGAGGAAGAGATTAGCGCCACCATTGAGCGCGTCTCGCAACAGGTTACTGCAGTTGGTGGAAGTGTAAATTCAGTGGCTCAAACTGCTCCATGGGGGCGCCGCAAGTTTGCCTATCCAATGCGTGAATACGCTGAGGGTGAGTCAAGTCGCCGCGTCTTTACTGAGGGGTACTATGTGCTGGTTACCTGTTCATTGCCAACGCTTCAAATTCGTGAGCTTGAGCGTACGCTAAAGTTGAACGAGTCAGTATTGCGCTACATGTTAACGCTCGTAGAAGTACATGCCGCACCAGCCGAAGCCCCAAGCGCTGAAGCGTAAGAATTTACCAAAGAGGATCTATCATGACTGAAGATAATCGCAAAGCTGCAGGACAACGCCGTAAATTTAGTGGACGCCGCAAGGTCTGTATTTTCTGTGCAGATCAAATCGCCACGGTTGATTACAAGGACTTGAAGCGTCTTCAACGCTTCGTGTCAGAGCGCGGTAAGATTTTGCCACGCCGCCGCACCGGCACATGTGCTAAGCACCAACGTTCGTTGACATTGGCCGTGAAGCGCGCACGACATATGGCATTGATGGCCTTTGTCGGTGCCACGGTACGTAATTAGTCTTTATGAGAACGAGCGGTGCGTCTTTAACAAGGGCGCACCGCTTTCAATTTAACGGGCGAATGACATGCAGAAAGGTCTGGCATGACACAACCACCACATGATGCACGCGAACAAGCACGTCGCGTAGCGCAAATTCGACAAGAATCACGTCGCGACCGTGAAGGTCGACGACGTCGTATCGTCTTAACAACCGCGTTATCCGCAATTGGTGTGGCAGTGGTATCACTGGCCATTGGTGCGCTGTATGACTTGGTATACGTCCCCAATCAAAAGGTTGCGAGTGTAGGTGAGGTTGTCCTCAATCGCACACAGTACGTCCAAGAAAAACGCATGACGTTGACAACCAGCATGGCGCAGAATGTGCTGCTTGCAGAGTTTGGTGGTTCGTTTGGTACGAACTACGCACAGCAGAACCCATTCATCGAGGATGAAATCGCTAAAGTGTCACTTCAAGCGCCAGTGGACGATTTGGTTGTGCAAGATTGGATCAACCGTGAGCTGATTCGTATCGGTGCCAAGACAGAGTTTAACATTGAGCCAGATCAGGGTCGCATGGACCAACTCTTGGTTGCAGATTTTAGCTTTGCATTTCCAGTTGTTGACCCAAATGCGCCGACCGCGACACCAATTCCCGAACCAACCGCAACTGCGGAGGGTGGGAGCGATGCAGAAGCAACCGAAACAGTGCAACCGACTGCCGTTCCACCGACAGCTACACCAGACGCAGCTAAGGCGCAAACAATTGCACCGAATATTGTCGACCAACTCTTTACCCGTTACCAAACATCTCTTAATCAACAAGGTGTCACACCGAAGTTGACTCGTGATGATTTTGTGGTGGCATTGAACATGCAGTATGAACGTTCTATGCTCATCGAAAAAATCAAAGAGAATTTGTTGCCGGAGAGTCAGTTCACCGTATCCACGACGCCCACGGGTTACGAAACCAGTCATATTCTTGTGCGTGTAGATGCTCCTGAAGGTACATCCGATACCGATCGTCAAGCACTCTTTGATGCCGCAAAACCGCGTGCCGAAGAGCTGATTGTGAAGTTGAACGATGGTGCTGATTTCGTGACACTCGTACAAGAAGAGTCTGACGATTTCACCAGCAAATCGCGCGATGGTGCAATGGATAAGTTTGACGCGACTGGCAAATCAATTGCAGGTACACAATACGATCCAGCCTTCGTTGCTGCGACGCTAGCACTGAGTGAAGGCGCATACACCTCAGAACCGGTACAAACGGCATTCGGATGGCACATCATTCGACTCGATCGTATCGAAGTTCCTTCGTTCGAAGATCAACTTTCCGAGGCGCGTACTAACGCATACGAAGTGTGGTTTAACGGCCTTGACGAGAAGTATCTCGTGAGCTATGCCACTGAACCAACAGCGACACTCGAAGCACAGCCAACGGATGAAGCTCAAGTTCTCCCAACAGCTCCGCTAGCCGGGTATCCGACAGGTACGCCGACGGCGATTCCGACGGTAACAGTCACCGTAACACCGACTGCAAAGCCGTAAGATGTTAATCATATGTGGCAACAGTGGTACACTGTTGCCACATATCGTTTTTTGTGGAGGGAATAATGCGTCGTTGGAAGCCGTTTCCTTCAATTGGGCGTTGGTTAGCGCTCGTGATTGCGTTGTTGTTTAGCGCTGGCTTTGTGGCATTCGCATGGTTGATTGCACGGTCATTCGTTGGTCAACCAATTGAATGGCAAGTTGATTTTGAATTTTTCCTGCAATTTCTGGCAATGATTGTCATGTTGTTGCTATCCGGATTTGCATGGTTGCGCTGGCTACAAACCATTTCTATGTGGTATGGGCTTGATCGAAACGCCGTGTTTATTGGCTCGTTAGGCAATATTGAGGCGGTTCATCTCGATCAAATTGAGCGTATTGACTTTGGTATGAGCGTAGAAAATCTTCCTCAACCGTTGACGCAAGGGATTGGGTGCTACTGGGGCCAAGGTACCGCAGTTGGACATGACTGCGTGTATATTCGTAGCACGCTACCGGCGAGTCGATGTCTGTTCATTGTCACAGAACACTTCACCTACGCCATTTCTCCTACGGAAATTGAGTTGTTTGTCCAAGAAATCGAACAACTGCGTAATCTTGGTGGTACAAAGCGCATCATCCCCGATTATGAAGCAGGACCGTGGTTTAATACGGCGTTCTGGAGTGACGCGAGTAGTAAGCTTCTACTCACACTTGCAATTCTAATCAATGTCATCGCTGTCGGGTTAATTTCGTGGTACTACCCGACGCTAGCCGCAGAAGTGGAGATGCGGTTCGATGCAATCGGCGGGGTGCTTGAGTCGCGACCGCGTCACCAGACCCTCTTTTTGCCACTGGCAGCGCTTGGGTTGACGTTAGCAAATCTTGTTGGAGCGATTGTGTTTTTTCGCTACGAAAAACTCATTTCACGTATGCTCCAGGGTGCGTCGGTTGTGATTCAAATACTTTTCTGCGTGGCAGTACTCATGGCAGTGAGCTGAAACGACGTACAAAAACACCCCGCAGTAGTTTACTGTGGGGTGTTTTTATTTTGTATTGATCTAGCGCTTATTGGCCATTGCTTCGAGTCGTGCGATGCGCTCTGCTGTTGGCGGGTGTGTACTAAACCAGCTCAACAAACCACCACCACTAAACGGATTGACGATGTACAAAGAAGCCGTTGCAGGGCTAGTGTGTAATTGTGAGAGCTGTGCGCCACGCTCAAGCTTTCGTAACGCATTCGCCAGTGCCATTGGGTCACCATGAATCTCTGCACCACCAGCGTCTGCCAGGTACTCGCGCGAACGTGAAATCCCCATGTGGATGAGCGTGGCAGCGAGCGGCGTAATTATTGAAAGCGCAATCATCGCAATCGGATTTGGTGCATCTTCGTCATTGCTGCCAATGAATGACATCCAACGAAACATATCGGCAATAAACGATATTGCTCCGGCCATAGTTGCACTAATCGCGCTAATCAATGTATCTCGATTCTTGATGTGCGCCAGTTCATGCGCAACAACGCCAGCAAGTTCATCGCGTGACAAAATGTGCGTTATACCGGTTGTCACGGCAACGACGCCGTTTTCTGGATTGCGACCAGTCGCAAATGCATTTGGAGTGGCATCTTCGATCACATACACCTTTGGCATTGGC
>Ga0194130_10005815_pt1 | contig 14599 bp, 14 predicted proteins | sample TA2KigsurfametaG_FD_160084 | JGI IMG/M metagenome (GOLD analysis project Ga0194130, IMG submission 160084) | Freshwater microbial communities from Lake Tanganyika, Tanzania - TA2015050 Kigoma 12 surface | ecosystem: Environmental > Aquatic > Freshwater > Lake | place: Tanzania: Lake Tanganyika... | reverse complement strand
GCGGGTCAATACGCCATGTTTCCCGCACCTCAACCCCTCGTGCCCTCGCTGCAGGCCCGCTTTCATCCCGAGGAGTGGCAGGCCCGGCTGCAGCTGGCAGCCTGCTACCGTGTCTTCGCGATGCTTGGCTGGACCGAGATGATCTACAACCACATCACGCTGCGCCTGCCCGACAGCGTGACCGGGGGCGACAAGCATTTCCTGATCAACCCCTTCGGCCTTCACTACAGTGAGGTCACGGCCAGCAATCTGGTCAGAATCAACATGCAGGGCGAGGTGCTCGATGGTTCGCCCTACAAGGTCAATCCAGCCGGGTTCGTGGTGCATGCCACCTTGCATGGCGGCATCGATGGCGCGCACTGCGTGATGCACACCCACACCACCGCCGGTGTCGCGGTGGCCTGCCTGGAGGGGGGTCTTTCGCAGACCAATTTCTACTCGGCCCAGCTGCATGACATGGTGGCCTACCACGACTTCGAGGGCATCACCATCCACGCCGAGGAGGGCCCCAGGGTCCTGCAGAGCATCGGCAACAGACCTGCGGTCATACTGCGCAACCACGGTCTGCTGTCCTGGGGGCAAACCCTGCCGCAGACCTTTGCGATCTTGTGGACGCTGCAGCGGGCCTGCGAGATCCAGCTGGCCATACAGAGCATGGGCTCGCCGATTCCGGTCCCCGAGCCGATTGCAGCCCGATGCACGCGCGACGCGCTGCAGTTCAACCCCCACCATGGCGCCGGACAGGACGTGTTTGAGGCCCTGGTGCGTCAGGTTGATCGCATCGACAGCGGGTGGCGCGCATGAGTGCGGTGGCATTCAACCGGGTGGCGATTGTCGGCGCCGGGGCGATTGGTGGCTGGCTGGGTGTGCACCTGGCGCGGGCAGGCGTGAACCTCGGAGTTCTGGCGCGCGGCGACACCCTGAAGACCCTGCAAAAAACAGGCCTGCAGCTGCATCAGGACGGCTCGTTCCGGCATTGGCAATGATGATGTACCAGGGGTCGAGAGTCGAGTGTCTCATTGAGGACGCCACCGCCTGGGTGAGGCTGTTTAATCCTCACCAGGGGCTGATGGACGAGGCCATGGAGGCGCAACTGCTCGAGGTGTTGCAGAGCCTGGAGAACCGTGAGCGCTGGCCGCAGCTTAGGGTGGTGGTGCTCACTGGTCGCGACCCAGGGGTTTTCGTTCGCCACTATGACGTCGCCCTGCTGCATCAGCGAGCTGAGGCGATGGTGGAGCGGCACAAGAAGTTCGCACTGGACCGGCCGGTCCCCAAGGGGGGCATTCACCGCTGCACGGACCTCATCGAGCAAAGCCACCTGATCTACGTTGCAGCCATCAATGGGGTGGCCATGGGGGGCGGTTTTGAACTGGCGCTGGCCTGCGACCTGCGGGCTGTGAAGGAGGGCGATTACCCCTTGGGCTTGCCTGAACTCAATCTGGGCTTGCTGCCTGGCGCTGGAGGGACGCAGGCGCTGGCCCGGCTGCTGGGCACCAGTGCGGCCCTTCACGCCCTGCTGACCGCGCGGGTGTTTAAACCCAGGGAATTACTGGATCTCGGTTTGGCTGGTGCCTGCGTACCCGATGTCCTGCAGCAGGCACGACTTTGGGCCTCGCAGCTACAGACAGTTCCAGCCCGGGCCTGTGCGAATATCAAGTTGCTGGTCCGCAGGGTGCCGACCTGGGCCATTGAACAGGGGCGCGATGCAGAGCGGACCCTTTTTTGCGACTGCATGGTCGATCCGGCGGCCCTGCCGCTCATGGCCGATGTGGCCGAGGGCCGACGCAGCCTAGCCGACAAGCCCAGAACTTCCTGAGCGCGGGGGGCCAGGAGATGACGGGGCGCAGCCCCCCTTTCAGGCCAGACTTGGGCCCCGCCAGACTCATTCGAGCTTGACGTTGGCCGAGCGGATGTAGGCGCCCCAGCGATCGAACTCGTTGTTGTAGAAGGTCTGGTAGGCCTGCGGGCTCATGCGGTCGGCCACCATGGACATCTTGTTCATGGTGTCCTTGACCTGTTCTTCCCCCATCACGGCCTCGAAAGCACTGTTGAGCTTGGCCACGATGTCGGGTGGCGTGCCCGCCGGAGCCAGAAAACCCAGCCAGGGCCCCATGTCGATGGCAATGCCCAGTTCCTTCATGATCGGAATCTGGGTGTAGCCGGGCAGGCGCTCGCGGGCGGTGATGACCAGCATGCGGACCGAGCCTGACTGCACGTGGCCAGCGGCCACCGGAATCGGCAGGATCGAGCAATTGATCTGGTTGGCCAGTTGCGCCTGAATCAGCGGCGCAGTGCCGTTGTAGGGTACGTGCAGCAGGTTGATACCCGCCACTTGCTTGAGCGCTTCCATGGTGATCTGGCCGGAGCTGCCCAGACCCCAGGAACCGAAAGTCAGCGGCTCTCGGGCCGCCTTGGCCAGTTGCAGGAACTCAGCAAAATTTTTTGCCGGATGGGAGGCGTGCACCACCAGCGCCAAGGGGGTAAAGCCTATAGGGGCGACCGCCACAAAATCCTTCTTGGCGTCGTAGGGAGCCTGCTTGAGGATGTGCGGAGCAATCGAGTGCGAGTCGGCCGCTCCGTAGACCAGGGTGTAACCGTCGGCGGGGCTGCGCGCCGCCGCCAGACTGCCTATGGTGCCAATGGCCCCGGGCCGATTCTCGACCACCACGGCCTGTCCCAGGCGCTGCGACAAGGCGGGGATCATGGCGCGCACCAGCACATCGCCGCCGCCGCCGGCGGCCCAGGGCATAATAATTTTTATGGGCTTGCTCGGAAAGGCACTGGCTTGCGACCAGGCGGCCGGGCTCAGGCCAGCCAGGGTACCCGCGGCCAGGCTGCCCAGGACGGTGCGTCGAGAAGGAAACGGTTTCATCACTCACTCCTGTAGGAATCATGAAAGCCGGCCTCTGTGACCAGCCCCCTCGGCTCTGCGCTCGTGTTCGGCTTCAAGTCCGGCGCCGCGCCAGGACGCAGAGAGTGGAATGTTACGCTGGTACTGGGCGGCAGCACCATCGGGTTGTACCCCAAGTCGGCGGCCACAAGATCAGGGTCGCGCCGTCGGCTCGGCTGCCGGGCGCTTTTTGAGGCTGCGCAGATCGATGGCCTCGAGCCGGGGATCGCCGTCCTTCGAAAAGATCAGGTTCTTTTGCAGCTTGTTGGTGGCTGTGACGGGCAGCTGATCGCGAAAGACGATCCAGGCCGGCGCCTTGTAGTAGGCCAGTTGCTGCAGGCAGTGTTGCACAAGCGCGGCAGCGCTGCTCGGGTCGGGCGGCCAGCCCTGGGCCGGGCTGATCACCGCCAGCACCTCCTCATCGCGCAGCTCATCGGGCACGGCTATCACTGCGACCTGGGCCACCGCCGGATGCACGGCCAGCACCGCCTCGACCTCGGCGGCCGAAATGTTCTCGCCAGAGCGACGGATGATGTCTTTGCGGCGGTCGATGAAATGCAGCATGCCGTCCTCGGTCTGGCGGACCAGATCGCCGGTGTGAAACCAGCCGCCACGCCAGGCCTGCTCGGTCTCCAGCGGTTGCCCAATGTAGCCAGAGAAAAACCCCTGCCGGGCGTCTGCGCCGCTGGCACGAACCAGCAGCTGTCCGGCCGTCCCGACTGGCACGGCACGATCCTGATCGTCAGCGATGCGCACTTGCAGCGGCGGGGCAGCGCGCCCGAAGGCGCGGGTGTGTGTCTGGCGCGGCTCGTGCTGATTGGCCAGGAAGCGTCCGGTCTCGGTCATGCCCCAGACCTCGACAAAGGGGAAACCGAAGCGCTTTTCCACTTCGGGATGCAGGCTCGGATCGCAGCCGGCGCCCAGGCCGAAACGGATCCGATGGCTTCGCTCGGCCTCCACCGGAGCCCGCTTGAACAGCGCGGGGGGCATGATGCCCAGATAGTGAATGGCGGTGGCGCCCGATTGCAGGCAGTCCTCCCACCAGGTGCTGGCATGGAAGCGATCGGGCAGCACCAGGCAGTTATCGGTCAGGCACATGGTGGCGATGCTGGTCATGCCGCAATTCATATGAAACACCGGCAGTGGATTGAGTAGCCGCTCTTGCGCGGGCCGAAGGCTCAGAGCGCCGCCCAGATCGCGGTACCACGCGCCAGCGGTCAGGACATATTCGTTGGTGAGCACGCAGCCTTTGGGTGGGCCGGAGGTGCCAGAGGTGAACAAGATGGCCGCCTCCTGTCGCCAGGGGCCCTCGTGCCGGGGGGCCACTAGTTGCGGCGCCTGCGGGCAATGCCGGTCCAGCAAGTCCGCCCGCACAAGCGGCAGTTGGCCCAGGGTCGGATGGCCGCCAAGGGCCTGCCCGATCGCTGCGTGGCGCGGCTCCACGGCTACCACCAGCTGCGCTGCTGACAGGGCAAGGGCATGACAGATCTCAGCGCTGCGGTGGTCCGGGTTCATCGGCACGATGGAGGCCCCCAGGCCGTTGAGCGCAAGGAAGTGAAAGAAATGGCGCGGATGATTGCCCAGCGCCAGTGCGATGCGGTGGCCCCGCCCCCAGCCGTAGCGGTCGTAGACCGCAATCAGCGCATCGACCTCCTGACCGGCCTGCTCAAAGCTCCAGCTTTGGCCGCCGCACAGCGCCGATTCGGCCAGAAAGGGCTTTTCACCGGCTCGACGGCGAGCCGCGCTGAAAGCCTGGTGCAGCGAGCCGGTGCTGACGAGGGAGTTCATACGGGTCAGCGCTGCAGCAGAGTCACCGCGCAGGCGGCCTCGTCGAAACCGATCACGCCGCCGCCGTTTTCGGCCAGCGCAATGTCGGCGCCCGCCACCTGGCGAGCGCCGCATTCCCCCCGGAGCTGCCCGGTGAGCTCGTAGATCATCGACAGGCCGGTGGCGCCGACCGGGTGCCCCTTGGAGACCAGTCCGCCCGAGGTATTGACAGGAATACGCCCTCCGAGCGCCGTGGCGCCGCTACCCACAAACGGCCCGCCCTGGCCGATATCGCAAAAGCCCAGCATTTCGGCTTGGTAGATTTCGCAGAACGAGGTGGCGTCGTGGACCTCGGCCACATCAACATCGGTCGGCGCGATGGCAGCCGCTGCATAGGCGCGCCGCGCCGCCAGGTGCGAGAGGCCGGGCTCATCAAGCGCTCGGTATTTGCCGCCGGTCAGCACGCTGGCGCGCACTCTTATGGCGCGTTCACGGCTGGCGCCCGGCAGGCTCTGCAAAGCCCGCTCGGAGCAGAGCAGGGCGGCGGCAGCGCCATCGCCTATGGGCGAGCACATGGCCCGGGTCAGCGGCCAACTGACCAGGCGGTCGGCCAGAACCTGCTCCACGCTCAGTTCAAAGCGGTATTGCGCCTTGGGATTGAGGGCGCCCATGGCGTGGTTCTTTGATGCGCCAATGGCAATCTGCGCCTGCGTGGTGCCATGGTGCCTCATGTGCCAGGCCGCTTGCATGGCATAGGTGTCCATGAACAGGGTGCCGCTGGAGGCCGCTGGGTCAAAGGGCTTGCCTGCACGCTCGCCAGCCTCCTGGTAATAACGCTGCCATTCCTGCGGATCAAACTGGTCGATGCCGCCATCGAAAATCTGCTGCGTGCGCTGCGCATCACCGGGCACAAAAGTTTTTTCCACTCCGATAGCCAAGGCCATCTGGACCTGCCCCGACAAGATGTCCTTGTAGGCGCCGTGCAGGGCCATCGAGGCGGTGGCGCAGCCTCCCTCCACATTGATCATGGGCACCCGCTGCGGGAACAGCCCTTCGCGCACCAGCGGCGTAAAGCAGACCTGGCCCCGGATATTGTTCTGTCCAAAGGCGCCCATGCCGCAGTTGCCAAACCAGGCCTGCTCGATGAGGCCGCCATCAGCCAGACCGGCATCGGCGAGTACCTCGGTGTAGGCCTGCCGGGTCAGTTGCTTGAAGCTCTCCTGCGGCTTCTTGCCAAAAGGGGTACACGAGACCCCAACGATGTAAACCTCAGCCATCTGCAGTCTCCTTCAAGAGCAGGGCCGGCGCGCCGGCCCCGCCTGGTCGCGCGATACGGCTGTCGAGGCGTGAACGAGCGCGCATTTTCGGCCGTGAGACGCCGTGGCAGCTTCAAGCCGGTGGGCAGTGCCGCCCGCTGAGCAACACCTTCCCGCCTCGATGTGGCCGGGCGGCGTGGGCCAGCGCCTCGGCCCACTGGTCCAGGTCATAGACTTTTTCGACTTGCATGTGCAAGGCGCTTTGATGGACCAATTTCATCAGGGCCGGGTAAACCTCCCGCGCAGCCTCCCGGTGGGCCGGGTCGGCAAACCACCGGGCGAGCCAAAAACCACGCATCTCGATACCCCGAAAAATCAAGTCGTGGGCGGCCACCTGTGCCGGCTCTGCGCTCAGCAGGCCGTAGCTCACTAGCCGGCCCGAATCGGCCAGACTGGCAGCCAGGCAGGAAGTTGCGCGGCCACCGATGGCATCGAGGGCCAGCACAGGCGACTCGGCACCGATCAGGTCCCGCACCCGGCGACGGAAAGCCTGGGGGTCTTGCCCCTCATCGACCAACCAAAGGGCTTTGGAGTGGGCCTCGATGGCCTCGGGCCGCCGCACGACATTGAGCACCTGCAGACCCAGATGATCGGCGATTTGCCGCACGCATTGCCCGACCGCGCTGTTAGCTGCGTTCTGGATCACCCACTGACCGGCCTGTACCGGGCGTTCGTGCCGAAGCAAAATCCACGCGGTGGCCGGGTTGGCGGTCAACATGGCTTGCTGCAGCAGGTCGGCCTCGGCGGCCACAGCCACCAGCGATCGCCGCTTGACCACTCGCTCATCAGCCCACAGTCCGCCCACGCCCATGGGCAGTACCCGGTCACCCGGTTGGATGTCGCTTACGCCGGGTCCGGCTTCGAGCACCACGGCCACGCCCTCATGCCCGGGAACATAGGGCAGGGCCGGTTGCAGGCCGTACTGGCCCCGCATTTGCAACAGGTCAGCCGGCAGGATGCTCATGGCCAGCATACCAATACGCACCTCAAGGGCTCTGAGTGTGGGTGGCTCCGTCAAGCGCAGACGCAAGCGCTCTCGCAGCGAGCGCCCAGGAGCCGTGTCGATCACCTCCAGAACGCGGACCGGATGGGAAAAATTCGATGACATGAGAGTAAAACAGGGCCAGCGGCCGTGCTGATACCATTTTCACGCAGAAGGCCACCCGGTGGGTGGCCGCCTGTACCGATTGACATGGCCGACTTTTTCGACCCCAGCCCACTCAAACTCGACCCGGTGATTCGCGTGCGACGCCTGGGCAGCCTCCACATTGGAGGGCGATCGGCCCGCCTGAGCGACTTGCCGACGCGGCAGGTGAGCTTTTCTCCGGGCGCCCCGCTAATGAGGCTCGACCCCAACGGGGATTTTGAGATCGAGCAGATGTACGCCCAATATGTGCAGCTTGAGCAAGCGCGCTCGGCCTGTCCGGTGCTCCTGATGCATGGGGGCGGCCTGTCCGGCGTGAGCTACGAGACCACCCCTGACGGACGCAGCGGCTGGCAGGAGTTTTTTCTGCGGGCGGGCTACGACGTGTGGACAGCCGACGCAGTCGAGCGGGGGCGCGCCTCATGGGCGCGCAGCCCTGAATTTTTTTTCGGCGAACCCATCTTTCGCAGCAAACAGGAGGCCTGGGAGTTATTTCGGCTGGGGCCGGCAGGGTCCTGGCATGCGGACCCTGCACTGCGACAACCCTACAAGGATACCCGCTTTCCGGTGACCGCCTTCGATCAGTTCATGAAGCAGTCGGTGCCCCGCTGGGCCACCAACGATGCCGCCACCGCCCAGGCCTATGCGCAACTGGTTCGGTCACGGGGCCCCTTCGTCCTCATCGCGCACAGCCAGGGCTGCAATTTCGCCTTTCAAATGGCCTGCGCTTTACCCGATCAGGTGCGGGCAGTGGTGGCGCTGGAGCCCTCGGGATTCACCCCGGTCAGCGACGAAGCCCTCGGGGCCCTGCGGCAGATACCCCATCTTTTCATTTGGGGCGACTATCTCGAACAGGCGCATCCCATGTGGTCTCAGGTGGTCCCGCGATTGCAAGGCTGGCGAGAGCGTTTGCAAGCGCAGGGGGGGGTGGCCGATGAGTGGAACCTGCCTGCCCTTGGCCTCAGGGGCAATTCGCACCAGCTGATGATGGACGACAACTCGGACGTGCTGGCTGCGGCGGTTCATCGCTGGCTGGTGCAGCGCCTCGGGAATTCTGACGGACGCCGGCCATGAGCTAGGTTGACTTCATCAAAGGCCGCACCCGCATGTTCGGCAACGTGGGGGATCCGATTGCGCAAGTGCGCTCGCCTGAAATGATCACCTGGGAATTGCAGCGGCGCGGTGTGGACGCCGTGCTGGTGCCCCTGCATGTGCCAGAGGAGCAGTTCGAGGCGCTCATGACCCGCTTCAAATGTTGATCCAAGTTCAGTGATGGCAGGAGAAGCGATGCGCTTGCGAATTTGGCTTTGTACTTTGACCTTTGGCTGGGCATCTGCGCTGGCCTGGGCGTTCTGATCGCTCAGAACATCATTGCGCTGCCCAGGCTGCAGCCCGCCCGGCGCTGACCACTCGGCCCCGTCCGCTGCCGCAACCCAGCCTCACTGCAGGTTGATGCCTCGCGCCTTGATCACGGCACGCAGTGTTTCTGACTCGCGCTTCACTGTCTCCAGCAGGTACTCAGGCGTGCTGCCCACCACGCTGTAACCCTGCGCTGCCAGGGCCTTGTCAACGGCGGGGCTCTTGAGTGCCTGAACCAGCGCCGCGTTCAAACGGGCAATCACCTCTGTGGGCACTCCGGCGGGCGCCACAAAGGCCAGCCAGCCACTGCTTTCAACCTGGGGGAACCCGGACTCCTTGAAGGTGGGGGCGGTGGGGTAAAGGGCCGTCCAGCGCTCGGCACCGGTGGTGGCCAGGATGAGGAGCTTGCCGGAATCCACGTGGGGCTTGGCAGCCCCGGTCACCATGAGGTACTTGATCTGCCCACCCAGCAGGTCGGTGAGTGCGGGCGCCTCACCTTTGTAGGGAACATGCACGGGTGACACGCCGGCGGACATATTGAAGGCTTCAGCCCAGAGGTGATAACTGGTGCCCTGACCGGCCGAACCAAAGGACGTCGAGCCCTCGTTGGCCTTTAGCCAGCCGGCGAAATCCCGGATGTTGCGCGAAGGCACAACTGCTGGATTGATGGCCAGCGCCAGATAGCCTCTGACGGCCATCGTGATGGGACTGAATCGGGCATGCAGGTCGGCGTACTTGGGATCGGTCACCGGAAAAAGTGACAGGGAGCCGGGCACACCCAGGCCAAGGGTGTAGCCGTCTTTGGGTGCGTTGAGCACCGCGTCGAGTCCGATTTTTCCACTGGCACCCGAACGATTCTCCAGCACGATGGCCTGGCCCAGCACCTTGCCAGCCTCCTGGGCCACGATGCGAGCCACGTTGTCGGCAAAGCCGCCGGGCGCATAAGGGTTGATCAACACAATGGGCTTGTTCGGAAAGCCCTGGGCGCTGGCCACGGCGCTGCCCCAGGCCAGGGCAAACAGTGCGCCGAACCGAGACAGGCGTTTCAAGGGCGAATTGAACATGGCGGTTCCTTTCAGGTGCAGACGGTTGATGAATAAGGGGATGAACAGCAAGGCTTAACAACTCAGCCTAACGTAAATGCTTGTCGGTGGCAATCATTACTTGCCCTAAATGAAACTGCATGACATGAAGAGCAAACTTCGCAGTACCTGGCTGCGTAGAAAGAATATTGACGCCAACAACCAGCCGGTCTTAGAATTTTCCTTGCCTTAAACAATCAAAAGAGGACCTGCCGTATGCGCCCCTACCGCCTTCCCGATTACATGGTCAGCGGCGAATCTGACACCACGCTCTACCTCTTGCATGGTGCCTACGGTTCCAAGGAGTATTTCCGGTTCACGATCGAGCGATTTGTAGCGCACGGTTTTCGGGTGGTGGCCTGCGACGCACCCGGCTACGGCATATCCGAAGTGCCCGAGTCGGTCACCATCCCCGGCATGGCCGAGATGGTCAACCGGCTGATGGACGCCACCTGCACGCGCCGCAACGTGCTGCTGGGCCACAGCATGGGCGGCATGGTGGCGCAGAAAGTGGCCGATCAACAGCCCGAGCGCATCGACGCCCTGGTGCTGTCGGCCACCGCCCACACCTTCAACCATTCCGGCTTGAAATGGCAGGAAGAATTCATGCGCACCCGGGTGGCGCCACTCACGCAGGGCCAGTCGATTGCCGAATACGCACCTGCCTTGCTGCGCACCATGATGGGCCCCGACGCCTCAGACCCCGCGCTGGACCATGCGCTCTACAACATCCGGATGATGAAGGGCGTCACCTTTCAGAAGGCGATTCAGGCTATTGCCCAGTACCTGGAGGATGACGTTCCGGCAAGGCTGCAGATGCCGGTGCTGTGCATCGCCGGGGAACTGGACCTGACCTGCCCCGCCTCGGTCATGCAGCGTATGTCGCAAATGATGCCGCGCGGCGAATTTCATGAGATGAAGGGCGTGGGCCATTACGGATGGGGCGAACGCCATGAGGAATACCACCGCGTGGTTCATGACTTTCTGGACCGGGCACTTGCACTCAAGCCTTGAACGGCCGGGTATTACAACCACTGGCCCTGCGCCAAGCATGAAGGACTGCCGATGACCGCTGCGCTGGTGCTGATACCGGGCCTGAATAACACCCGTGGCGTGTTTGACCAGGTCATTGGGGAACTCCCCCCGCATGTGACAGGCATCGCCGTGGACAACCCTGCCATTGCTTCCGTGGATTGCATCGCCCAGGCCCTGCTGCCCGGGCTGCCCGAGCGGTTCTGGCTGGCCGGTTTTTCCTTTGGAGGGTATGTGGCCATGGCCCTGCTGGCCACTGCGCCAGAGCGCGTGCAAGGCATTGCCATGATCTGCACCTCCCCGGCCGGGGAGAACCCGGCGGCAGCGGCCAAGCGCCAGGCAGGTCTGGACGCGGTGGCCCAGGGCCGGTATTTCGAGATGATCGACGCCCAAGCCGCCAATGCTTTCCACCCGGACAGCCTGGCCAACGAGGCGCTCATGCAGGCGCGCAGGCAGATGGTCCGCGACTACGGTCCCGAGAAGTTCAGTGCCCACGTCCGGGCCACCATGGCACGTCCAGATCGCACAGCGCTGCTGGACGGAAGCCGGCCCACTTTGGTCGTCAGCGCATCCCATGACCAGGCTTTCACGCCCGCCGTGATGGCCTATGCCAACGCCATTCCCGGAGCGCGTCAGGTGCTTATTCAAGGTGCAGGACACCTTGTACCCATGGAAAAACCGACTGAACTTGCCCAGGCATTGTCGGAATGGATAGAGGCAAGCTAGACCCGGCGCGGCTTTTTCAAACCTTCAACCCAAGCATGAAAGACTTAAGCGATGCTCGAAATCGTCAATGAGGTTCGCCTCACCATCCGGCCAGACAACAACAACCCCTACCTTGCCGGTCCCTACGCCTCCAATGCACGTGAATACACCGCGGACACCGACAGTCTTCAGGTGATTGGCGAGATACCGCGTGACCTGCACGGCATGTTTGTCCGCAATCACCACAACCAGGTTCACGAACCGCTGGGCGTGTACCACCCTTTTGACGGCGACGGCATGCTGCATGCCATGCTGTTCGAAAACGGACGGGCCACCTACCGCAACCGCTTTGTGCGTACCACGGGCTTTTATGCGGAGCAGGCGGCCGGCCGCTCGCTGTGGCCGGGCATGCTGAGGCCTGACCTGGCGGCGCGCCGTGGCTGGGGAGCCATGGGGGCCATGAAAGACAACGCCGGCACCGACGTCAAATGCCATGCTGGCAAGCTGCTGGCCAGCATGTCCCAGGGGAGCGAACCCTGGCGGCTCGACCCCATCACGCTGGAGACACTGGGCCCCGATCCGGCCTGGGCCTGCAAGGTGCCCGATGGCGTGGCCTCCCACTACAAGGTGGACAATTTCACTGGGGAGATGATGTTCTTCAACTACCCGGAAAAACCGCCGTACATGAACTACGGCATCATCGACAAGGATAACAAGCTCGTGCATTACGAGCCGATCGAGCTGCCCGGCTCGCGCTGGCCGCATGACCTGGGCATCACGCAGAACTACACCGTGCTGCACGACCTGCCGCTGTATTTCGAACCCGAGGGCCTCAAACGCGGCGAGCACAAGCTCATCTTCAACCGCGAGCAGCCGGCCCGTTTCGGGGTGCTGCCGAGGTACGGCAACAATGCATCGGTGCGCTGGTTCGAGGCAGCGCCCTGCTACATCCTGCACATCACCAACTGCTACGAGTCGGGCGACGAGGTCATCATGGATGGCTGCATCATGCCGAAGTACCAGACCGTACCGGTCAATGCCGCCGGCAACATCTATGACCGCATTCGGGCCAACCTGGACAAGCACAACAACCCGACGCTCATGCACCGCTGGCGCTTCAACCTCAAGACTGGCCGCACGATAGAAGAGCGGCTGGACGACGAGATCACCGAGTTTCCGGTGTGCAGCAACGACTACGTGGGCCGGCCCTACCGCTACAGCTACAACGTGTTGTACAAAAAGGGGGACTGGCTGTTCTCGGGTCTCAAGCGCTATGACCTGCTGAGCGGCAAGACCGCCCGCTACGAGTACGGAGAGGCCCGCTACGGCAGCGAACCACAGATGGCTCGCGCCATCAATGCCCGCGCTGAAGATGACGGCTATGTCATCACCATGATGGCCGACATGAACGCCAACACCTCAGAAATCATGATCCTGCGCGCTGATGACCTGGCGGCCGGTCCGGTGGCCCGAATCATCCTGCCCGAACGCATGGGTGTGGGCACGCACGCCTGCTGGGTGGAAGGCGACCGGCTGCAGGGAGAGCATCGATCACCGGTACTGAACTGAGCCTGAGAAGGTCCGGGACACTCCGGTTAAAGTCTGGTCATCATGAACCAGCCTTTTCTTGACGAGACCTTGCAGCACACCTCGGTCTTCCTGCGGCTGGGCAAGGCTTACAACGCCAGCATTCAGGAGTTCGAGACGCTGACCGGCATCCGGGCGCCGGCCTGGCGGCTGCTGTTCCTCATCCACCTTCAACCCGGAATAGGCCAGAAGAGCCTGATCAGGATGATCCGGGTGGACCCGGGATCGATCACCCGGCAGCTCAAGGAACTCGAACGTCAGGGCCTGATCGTTCGGGCGCCAGACTCGCTGGACGCACGCATGGCACGTGTGAAGCTCTCGCCCAAAGGGAGCTCGCAGGTCAAGCGCATCATGGCTGTGCGACTGGAATTCCTGCAGCGCATGCTCAAGGACATTCCGACCCAGGACATACAGACATTCATTCAGGTGCTCGACAAGATCTGCCTGAACCTGGGAGACGACCTGCAGTTGCCGGAACTCGGTCGTCAGGCCCGGTGATGTACCCCTGAAGGGCTACCCGGGGCTTCTGTCCGACAAGTCGGAGCAAGTCAAGCCATCCTCATTGGCTTGCCGGCGCCTAACTTTGTGGAGAACCACCATGTCTGAACCCACCCTCAAGCCCGCCTACGTGGCGGTGGTCGACATCGATGAGCGCCAGTCTTTTGGCAGCAACGCCATGGGAGACCGCTTTTTTGTGGGCATCCTGGGCGGGCACTTTGAGGGCCCCAGGCTGCGCGGCCGCGTCCTGCCCGGCGGCGCGGACCGCCAGTGGCTGAGGCCCGACGGCGTGAAGGAACTCGACGCCCTGTACGAGATGCAGACCGACGACGGCTGCGTCATCACCGTGCGCAACCGCGTGATCATCGACGATCAGGCCGAAGGTGGCCGCTACGCCCGCAGTGTGGTGCAACTCCAGGCGGCCGATGCCCGCTACGACTGGCTCAACCGCCGCATCTTCGTTGGCACCCTGCAGAGCCTGCAACCACAGCCCACCGCCATCGCCGTGATAGCCAACCTTGGCGTTCTTGACCTTCAGAGCACTTAGCTTGCCGATTTCCATGATCCCCCCGCACACACGAATCTACCCACGACAATCGTATGGATTCTCTCGGACTAGTGCGAACTTAGGGGAACTTAGATCACGCTGTAACCCCCATGAATGCTAGTTTTTCTGGATTGTCTTGAACCATAACGGACTTACCGTATGCGGACACTCTCTCCGCCAGCCAATGCTCTGCAACCCTCATGATTGCTAGGTTTTTTACCAGAGCGATAAGTCCTACCCACGATTGCACACATGTCAGGCTCACCGCCTGCGTTGTAGCGCGCTACTCTGGCTGTCGCATGATCGAGCGACAGGGGGGGGAGGGTCTGGCCTGGATTTGTGAGGTTGTGGGCGCCTCACTACCTCCGAAAAACTCTAACTGACTTTGGATCAACATTTGACGCGGGTCAAGGCCCTTAGAGTAAGCCTTATGGACATGGCCACCCTGACCTCGACCGCATTGCTGCACTGTCACGTTCAAAAGGGTTAGCGCAACATGTCTTTTCATAATGAGGATTCCGCCCTAGTTTGATCGGCAGCTTCCCCGCCCAGCCGCAGGGCTTCGCGTTGAAGTTCGGTGATGTCTTCACAGGGTTCAGGTTGTGCGTGCCTAGTGGTCCGTGCGGAGGAGGGCGTTCATGGCTAAATTGCCTTCGTCATGGTGGCAGCCTA
>Ga0194130_10005810_pt1 | contig 14613 bp, 11 predicted proteins | sample TA2KigsurfametaG_FD_160084 | JGI IMG/M metagenome (GOLD analysis project Ga0194130, IMG submission 160084) | Freshwater microbial communities from Lake Tanganyika, Tanzania - TA2015050 Kigoma 12 surface | ecosystem: Environmental > Aquatic > Freshwater > Lake | place: Tanzania: Lake Tanganyika... | reverse complement strand
TCGCCTCCGCCGAATACCGCTCGCGCCTCGCGACCAAGCTGAATTGCCTGATCGCGGTGCTCGAAGTCGCGATCGGCAAGATCGCCAAGAGTGTCGACGTGCCGGGCGCCAACCGCGATCGTCTGCTGAAGATCCGCGCCAACCTGGAGAACACGCTGTCGATCTGCAGCCGCGCGAAGGTGACGCTCGACAAGGCGGCCGCGCCGCAGGCGCGCGCGCCGAAGGCCGCGGCGAAGCCGTCGATGAACGCCCGCGACTACGTCGAACTGACGAGCATCGACGAGTACCGCAAGTTCCGCACGATGGAGCCGATCACGCGCGACCAGCTGCTCAACGTCGACTTCGAGGACCTCGCCCGCAAGCTGCTCGGCGACTGAAGGCGGGCGGGCTTCCCGCCGTGGCGCCGCGCGATGGCCACCGCCCGCGCCGGGCGCCGCGAGACCGCGCGCGGCTCCCCGCCGAAGTGCTTCACCGCAGGCGCGCGGAATGCCGATCCACACGCGAACGGCATGAACACGGTTACCGCGGGGAAGAGCGGCGCGGCGGGCGGCAAGGCCCGGGTCGCGCTGGTGACGAAGACCCAAGGCTCGACGCTCGCCGTCGCCCTGACGCGCGACGGCCATGATCTGGTCGAGAGCGCGTCCTGGCAGGGCGTCACCGACCTCGGGACGACGTCGTTCGACTTGGTGCTCTGCGACGCCGATGCCGCGGACGGCGCGCCGCCGACCGAGTGCCCCGTGCTGTACGTCGGCGACGACGCCAACGCCGCGACGATGCCGACCTTCGCGCCGGAGGCAATCGAATCGGGCCTCGACGCGATCCTCTCGCTGGCGGTCGCGCTGCACGAGTCGACGCGCCGCTGCAGCGAGCTGGAGTCGCTGGCGCAAGGCATGCACACGGGCTCGGCGATCGTCGGCGCGACGCCGGTGGTCCGCCGCCTGCAGTCGACGATCAGCCGCGCCGCCGATTGCGACATGACCGTGCTGGTCAACGGCCCGGCGGGCGCCGGCAAGTCGCTGGCCGCGCGCATGATCCACGCCAAGAGCCGCCGCGGCGCTAAGCCGCTGGTGGCGCTGCAGGCGAGCCCTTCGACGTCGGCCGACGACCTCGCGCGCGCGATCGAAGCAGCGCGCGGGTCCACGCTGCTGATCGAGGACGTCGAGAAGCTGCCCGCCGGCTGCCAGGCCCAGTTGGTCAAGCGCCTGAAGGAGCGCAGCGGTCCGGCGGGCACGGGCGCGCCGCGCCTCGTCGCCACGACCACGGCGCACCTCAACGAACTCGTGCCGCGCGGCGCCTTCCGCGAGGACCTCTACGTGCGCCTGCACGGCCTGTCGATCACGGTGCCGGGCCTGCACGAACGGCTCGACGACCTCGCTCTGCTCGTGCAGGACGCGCTGGCGCGCGCCACCGGCGGCAAGGCCGGGCACGTGACGGCCGATGCGATCGCGCACCTCGCGACCATGTCGTGGCCGGGCAACGTCACTCAGCTCCAGGCGACCGCGCAGCGCGCGGCCCTGCGCGCCAACGGCGCGCCGATCGGCCGCGAGCACCTGACGGCGCCCGTCGCGCACGCCGCCGACCCGGTCGCGCAGCGCGCGACCGAAGCCGCCGACCGCGAACTGACCGAGGCCGACATCCTGCCGTTCGAGCAGGAGGAGAAGCGGCTGCTGGCGCGCGCCCTGCGCGCGACCAAGGGCCAGGTGCGCCGCGCCGCGCAGTTGCTCGGCATCGGCCGCGCGACGCTGTATCGCAAGATCCAGCAGTACCACCTGCCGCTGCGCTGACCGCGGCGAGGACGCCGCGATCGCCGCGATCGCGCCGGGCCACGCCGCAGCTATCCTGCCGGCGATGCGCGAGATCCCGATCCTGCACCGCGACGACCACCTCGTGGTGATCGACAAGCCGGCGGGGATCCTGGTCGTCGAAGCCCCCGGTCGCCGCGGCCCGACGCTGGTCGACGCGCTGACGCGGCAACTCGGCGTGCGCGTCCAGGCCGTGCACCGTCTCGACGAGGACACCACCGGCGCAATGGTCTTCGCGCTCGACGCCGCGGCTCGCGCCGGCCTCGACGACGTGTTCCGCCGGCACGCCGCCACCCGCGAGTACCTTGCGCTCGCGTCGGCGGCGCCGTCGCCGCCCGCGGGCCGGATCGAATCGCAACTCGCCGAGGACACCGGCGGGGTGGTGCGCGTCGTGCGCAGCGGCGGCGAACGCGCCGTCACGCACTACGAGACCCTCGCCCGGCGCGGCCGCTGCACCCTGCTGCGCTGCCGGCTGGAGACCGGCCGCCGCAACCAGATCCGCGCCCACCTCGCCGCGCTCGGTTGCCCGCTCGCCGGCGACCGCAAGTACGGCTTCCGCGCGCGCGGCGACGAACGCTTTGCGCGCGTCATGCTGCACTCCTGGCGCCTCGCCTTCCCGCACCCGGTCACGGGCGCCGCGCTCGCCATCGAGGCCCCGCCCGAAGCCGCCCTCACGCCCTGAGAGTCCGCGGCGAAATCACGATTTGGGCTCGCCGATCGCCCCTGGTGGCCGCTGCCGCGGCCACGCAAAGCCTGCGAAACCCGTTGTCCCGCAGGCTCTGCGCGCGCCGTGATTTCCCGGCGCCGACAGGCGCGCGCGCGCCGTAGACTCGCGCCCGACGTGCGCGTGCCCATCGAATTCTCGGAGCGATCGCTGCTCGGCTTCCTGGCCAGCACGCGTCTGCCCATGGTGTCGCGGATCGGCGACTGGATCCGGCGGTTCGCGCTCCTCGGCGCCGCGGTCTGCGCGGTCCTCGGCGTGGCGAGCCTGCTGGTCGACGCGAACGGCTTCTGGGCGGCGCACCTGCCGCTGTCCGGCGCGCTGCCGGCGCTGTCGGCGACGCCGTGGTTCCTCGTCGCCTGGCTCGATGCGCGCCGGCAGCAGTTGCTGCGCGCCGGTTCGTGGCTGGCGTTGGCGCTGCTGCTGCTGACGGCGCTCGCCGGCTGGCCGCGCGGCGTGCGCGACCTGACGTGGCTGGCGCTGCCGGCGATCGCCCTGCTCGCGGGACTCGGGCTCGGCGTGCTGCGCGGGCTGCCGCTCGCGATCGCGGGCGCAGCAGCAACGCTGCTCGCCGGTCGCTTCGGCCCGGTGTCGGCGACCCGGGCCGACGACGGCGAGATCGCCTTCGCCTTCGGCCTCGCCGGCCTCGTGCTCGGCATGGCGCTAGCGGGCGCGCTCGCCAATCGCCTGCTGTACGTCACGCTGCTGACCGCGCAGGCGGAGCGCCGCGACGCGCTGGAGTCGACGCATGTGCTGCGCCGGCGCGAGAAGCTGCTGCGCCACGCGCTGCGCGTCGACACGGTCGGCGAACTCGCCGGCATGGTCTGCCACCAGCTGCGCAACACCTTCCAGGTGCTGCTCGGTCACGTGACGCTCGGCGCCCTCGCCGACGACGCCGAACGGCGCAATCGCCTCGCCCTGATCGAGCAGACCGTCGAGCAGGCAAAGCCGTTGCTCGACCACCTGATGCGCATGTCGCATCCCGAGGACGGCCAGGCCGGCGACATCGACGTCGGCGACGTGGTCACGCGCTTCCTCGATCACGCGCGGCACGTGCTGCCGGCCAACATCCGGCTCGTCGGCGAGATCAGCCCGATCGACCGCACGGCCCACCTCGACGCCGAGGGCTTGCTGCACGCGCTCTGGAACCTGGTGATCAACGCCCGGCAGGCGATCACCGGCGAAGGCTCGATCACCGTGCGCGCCGGCGAGACGCCGCGCGGCGCCTGGATCGAAGTGGCCGACGACGGCTGCGGTATGGCGCCCGAGGTGCGGGCGCGCATCTTCGAGGCGTACTTCACGACCAAGCCGCCCGGCCAGGGCACCGGGCTCGGACTGACGGCCGTGGCGCGCTTCGTGCGCAGCAGCCGCGGCGCGGTGTCGGTGGCGAGCGATGTCGGTCGCGGCACCACGTTCCGGTTGGAGTTCCCCACCGGCGCGGCGCCGAGCCAAGCGACGGGCTGACCGCGCGCGCCCCTGGGGCCGCCCCCCGCTGCGGCGTCAGACGACCACGCGCCGACCAAGGCGCCGCGACAACACGTCCGCCAGGACCTGCGGCAGCGGCCCGCGGCCCTTGGTGTCGAGCCACTGCCCGTCTTCCGCCATGGCGAAATGCCACGCCGACGCGCCCTCCGCCAGCCACAGCTGGTTGGCCGCCGCCTGCCGGTTGAGCACGCAGTTCTTGCCGTCCGCGAAGGCGATCTTCAGCACGCCGCCGGCGAGGTCCGCCTCCAGTTCGTCCGGGTCGAAGCGATCCAGCGCCGCCTGGATGCGCCGGAAGCACGCCTCGGCCAGCTGCAGGAAGTCCGCGTTGCCGCTCGCCGTCATGGCGTCCATCGTGGGACGGCGACGCGGCAGGCGCCGGGGGTTGCGGGAACCGGCGGGCGGGCGAGCCGGTGTGTCGGCGCAGCGCACGGCATGCCGGAGGGGCTCGAAAAACGAAACGCTGGAAGAAAGAGTGGCCAGCGATTCTCTCCCAGAATCGCCGGCCACGGGGTCCCGGCCGCGTCTTTTGCCCTCTCGATTGCGCCAGCTTCCTTGCGGTTGCCGGCGCCGCGCGGCCGGGACACTCGTCCCATACGTCCATGTAGACGTTCGAGGGCGCGATTCGTTCCAAGGCTGCGCGAATTTTCGGCGCGGACGACGGCTGCGGACACGCTCCCCGCCGCATTCCCGGCCGCGTCTACGGCATCCGCCGTAGCGAGTTGTCCGGCCGTTGTCCCAGACCGCAGGTTCCGCCGCGCGCGCGCTTTACGCGCCGCGTTCGGCCGCCGCGCGCCATTCGGCGAGCAGGTCGGCGACGCGCACGCGCTCGGCCTCGGCTTCGAAGTTGAGCAGCACGCGGTGGCCGAGCGCCTGCTGCAGGCACGCCTCGATGTCCGCGCGCACGACCGCCGGCCGACCCGCCAGCAGCGCCCGCGCCTTGGCGCCGAGCACGATCGCCTGGCCGGCGCGGGCGCTGGCGCCGTAGCGCACGAAACGCCGCGTCCGGTCGCTGCTCGTCGCGCGGTCGGGGTGCGTCGCCAGCACGAGGTTGGCGACGAACTTCAGCAGGTGGGTGCCGCAGAGCACGCCACGCACCAGCGCCTGTAGCGCGCCGAGGTCGGCGGGCGCCATGCGCGTGACTTCCTGCGTCAACGGCGCAGCCGTCGTCGCCGCCAGGATCGCCGCCATCGCGTCGCTCGACGGGGTCGCGACTTCGAGCCGGAACAGGAAGCGGTCGAGTTGCGCCTCCGGCAGCGGGAAGGTGCCTTCGAGTTCGACCGGGTTCTGCGTCGCGACGACGTGGAACGGCTGCGGCAACGCGTGCGTGACGCCGGCGACGGTGACCGAGCCTTCCTGCATCGCCTCCAGCAGCGACGACTGGGTCTTCGGCGTCGCGCGGTTGATCTCGTCGGCGAGCACGAGGCCCGCGAACACCGGGCCGGGCTGGAAGCGGAAGCGGCGCGCGCCGCCCTGCTCGTCGATGACCTGCGTGCCGGTGACGTCGCTCGGCATCAGGTCGGGAGTGAACTGGATGCGCGCGAAGTCGAGGCCGAGGCCGCGCGACAGCGAGCGCACGAGCAGCGTCTTGCCCAGGCCCGGCAGGCCCTCCAGCAGCACGTGGCCGCCAGCGAGCAGGCCGACGAGCAGGTCGTCGATGAGCGCGTCCTGGCCCAGCACCTGGGCACGTAGTTGCGCGCGCAGGTGTTCGACCTTGGGGAGGAGTTCGGCGGCGCGGCGCTGCGGATCGTCGGCCATGCGGGAACGCGCAAGCGTAGCTTGGCCGACGGTGCAGGCCAGACGATGATGCGGCGATGCGCGAGGGTCGCTGGTGCCTGCTGCTGCCGCTGTTCGCCGCCGCCTGTGCCGGCGTGTCCACCGATCCGCGCACGGCGTCGGTCGACGACCTGCCGCCCGGCGCGACCGACGACACCGCGCGAGCCGCGGCCCTGACCGCAGCCGACGCGGCGGTCGCGGCCTACCGCTCGACGCGCACCGGCGAAGCGACCGAGCGCGCCGACGCCGCCCTTGCCCTCGATCCGCGCTGCGGACGCGCCCTCGCCGTGCGCGCGCTGCTGCAGTGGCGGCAGGCGCAGACCGATGCCGCCGCCGAGGGCGGCAGCACGCCAGCGCTGGCCGCGGCCAACGCGGCCGAGGCGGCGCTGCGCCGCGCGGTCGCCGCCGCGCCGCGCGACGCCTTCGCCGGCCTCGCCCTGGCGACGTTCCTCGGCGACGTCGACCACCTGAGCGCCGCCGCCGAGGCGGCCGAAGCCGCGCTCGGCGCGACGCGCGCCGCCACGGACGCCGACCGCATCGACCTGCTCGCCGTCGCGGCCGCGTGCCGCTACGAGCTCGGCGAGGAACGCGCTGCGCTGCCGCACCTGCAGGCGTGCGTCGCCGCGCGCCCGGACGACGCCGCCACGCAGTACCGGCTCGGCGCGACGCAGTTGGCGATCGCCGCGCTGCCAGAGGGCCCGGCGCCGAACTCGTTCCTGCTGGCGCAACGGCAGGCCGAAGCCGCGGCGCGCGCGTTCCAGCACGCATTCGAACTGCGCCCGGACGACGCCGAGGCCGGCCGCGCGGTCGCCGCCGCCTGGCTGCGCGCGGCCGACCTCGCCGCCGAACGCGACGCCGCGGGCGAACGCGCGACCGCGCTGGCCGCCGCCACCGCGTCGGTGCGCACGCTCGCAGCCCGGTTTCCCGCCGACCCCGAACCGTGGTGGCTGCTGGGCGTGATCGCCGAGCGCAGCGCCGATCCGACCGCCGCCGCGACGGCGTTCGACGCCGCGCTGGTCCGGCAACCGGCGCACCCCGGCGCGCTGCTGCACCGCGCGGCGCTGGCCGAGGAAGCGGGCGACGCGCCGCTGGCGAAGGCCCTGCTGCAGCGTGCGCTGGCCGCGGACGCCGCCGCGCCGTGCCTCACCGAAGCCGAGCGCAAGCGGCTGCGCCAGCGGCTGGCGCAGCCCTGAGGCCGCGCCGCGGCGCGCTCACGCGCCAAGGATGCTGTAGCCGGCGTCGACGTAGATCGTCTGGCCGGTGACGCCTGCGGCCAGGTCCGACAGCAGGAACGCAGCGACGTTGCCGACGTCGGCCTGGTCGACATTGCGGCGCAGCGGCGCCTTCTTCGCCATGGTGTCGAGCAGCGAGCCGAAGTCCGACACGCCCATCGCCGACACCGTCTTGATCGGGCCGGCCGAGATGGCGTTGACGCGCACGCCGCGCTCGCCGACGTCGGCGGCGAGGTAGCGCGTGCTCGACTCCAGCGCCGCCTTGGCGACGCCCATCACGTTGTAGTTCTGCACGACCTTCTCGGCGCCGTAGTAGCTCAGGCACACGACGCCGGCCTGCCGACCCGCCATCAGCGGCAGGGCGCCCTTGACGAGGCCGATCAGCGACCACGCGCTGACCTGCTGGGCCAGCGCGTAGCCTTCCCACGAGGTGTCGGCGAAGTGGCCGCCGAGCTCCTCGCGCTTGGCGAAGGCGATCGAGTGCACGAGGCCGTCGAGGTGGCCGAACGCCTTGCCGACGCCGGCGAAGAACTTGTCGATGTCGCCGGGCGCGGTGACGTCGCACGGGGCCAGGAACGTCTCGCCGGGCAGTTCGGCGGCGAGCTTGCGCACCGGCTCCTCCATGCGCTCGTTCTGGTAGTTCAGCGCGATGCGCGCGCCCTCGCGGTGCAGCGCCTGCACGATGCCCCACGCGATGGAGCGTTTGTTGGCGACGCCGAAGACGGCGACGTTCTTGCCGGACATCAGACCCATGCTTTTCCTCGTTCTGCCTTTGCGGATGCGTTGCGGAAGGGAGCGACGATAGCGAACGGCCGCGCCGGGTCACGCGCGCAGCGTGCCGTCGGCGCCGAGCGCGGCGCGGAAGACCTTGCGCGAGGGCGTCGTCCACGGCGCGTCGCCGTCGAGCGCGTGCCAGCGCAGCGCGCCGAGCGCGGCGGGCGCGGCCACCGTCGCCGCGTGCGCGCGCAGCGTGATGCGGTGGCAGGTGATGGCGTGCTGCACGGTCGCCACCACGCCGGCGACGAGCAGGCGCGCGCCGAAGCGCTCGCACAGGTCAACGGCGAAGCCGTCGGCGTCGATGCTGGTCAGCATGCCCGGCCCCGGCAGCTCGATCTGGCCGGCGTTGGGCTGGCCGGCGGCGATGCGATGGCCGAGCGCGCCGCGCGGGCCGACGACGAGCGCCACACGCGCGGCGACCGCGATGGCCGGCCGCGGCGGCTTCTTGCGCGGCAGCTCGGCGGTCAGCCCTTCGGCGCGCGCGACGCAGTCGGCAGCCACCGGGCAGTCGCCGCAGCGCGGCGAGGTCGGCGTGCACACCGTCGCGCCGAGTTCCATCATCGCCTGGTTGAAGTCGCCTGGCTGCGCGGGGTCGAGCCACGCCTCCGCCTGCGCGCGCACGGCGCGGCGACCGGCGGCGGCGTCGACCAGTTCGCGCCGGCCGCGGTGGCGCGCGACCACGCGTTCGACGTTGCCGTCGACCGCGACCAACGGCAGACCGAACGCGATCGAAGCGATCGCGCCGAGCGTGTAGGCCCCGACGCCCGGCAGTTCCGCCAGCGCGCCGGCGTCGGCGGGCACCGCGCCGCCGTGGGCGGCGACGACCGCGCGCGCGCCATCGCGCAGCAGCCGGGCGCGGCGGTAGTAGCCGAGCCCGCGCCACGCCACGAGCAGTTCGTCGTCACCCGCCGCGGCGAAGCGCGCCGGCGTCGGGAAGTGCGCGAGGAAGCGCTCGTACGGCGCCTTCACCGCCTCGACGCGCGTCTGCTGCAGCATGATCTCGCTGACCCAGATCGCCCATGGGTCGCGCGTGCGCCGCCACGGCAGGTCGCGGCGCGCCGCCGCGAACCAGCGCAGCAGGCGCGCGGCGAACGGCGCGGGCTCGGCGGCGCGGCGCGCCATCGTCAGCTGGCGCGGCGCGGGGCGCGCGACGGGTTCGGGCTGCGGCGGGTCGCCATGATCGTCGCCCGCGCGCTCAATCGCCCAGCATGCTGGCGTCGGTCGGCCGGCTGCCGAGCTCGATGCCGAGGCGGTCGCGCAGGTCCTGTTCGGCCTTGTCGAGCAGGTCGGCGAGCTGCACCGGGTCCTCCTGCTCGGCGACGAGGCTCAAGCGGATCGTGCGCGCGCCTTCGACGCCCTGCACGCGCGTGCGGAGGCTGACCAGCGGGTGCTTCTTGGTCAGCGCCGCGAGCGCCTTGCTGATCACCGACTCGTCGTGGCCGTGGTAGTCGACGTTGCGCTCGCCGCGCACCGTGTTGGGGCCTTCGGCGCTCATCACCGGCATGACGTGCAGGGTGAAGAACCGCTGCATCTCGGCGGGCACGCCCGGCAGCAGGAACACCGTGGTGGCGCCGGCGCGCAGCTGCACCGCCGGCGCGGTGCCGACGAGATTCTCGTGGCAGATCGCGCCCTGCGGCACCATCGCCATGCCGCGGCGTTCGTCGGTCATGGCCTCCTCGTCGATGACGCCCTTGGCGTGCAGGCGGCGGTAGGAGTTGGCGACGTACGCCAGGGCCTTCGGGTCCTCGGCCAGCGGCAGGCCGGTCGCCCGGCCGAGGCAGGCGCGCGAGCTGTCGTCCCAGTTGGGGCCCATGCCGCCGGTCAGCAGCACGAAGGTCGGCTTCTGCTCCAGCGCCCACTTGAGGGCGGCCGTGACCTCGGCTTCGACCCGATCGACGACCTGGATCGTGCGCACGCGGTAGCCGATGTCGTCGATCCGGTTGGCGATGAACGCGGCGTTGCGGTCGACGACCGAGCCTTCGAGGATCTCGCGGGAAACGACCAGGACGATGACGCTCTTGTCGAACAAGGAAGGGCTCCTGGGGCGGTCCCCGGGGGGTGCGGCGCGGGGTGGAAGGCGCCGGTCGCGGACCACCGGCGAAATCGCATGCTAGCCGCCCCCCGGCGTTGTTGAAGCGTCGGGAAAAGGGCGCAGAATGGCCCCCTTCGCCCGCACCGACCCCCGTCCGCCGCGACCGCCCCGATGACCGACAAGATCCCGCCCGCCGACGGCCGCATCGCCGATCTCCTGCTCGAACGGGAGATGCGCGAGAGCTACCTGAACTACTCGATGAGCGTGATCCTGAGTCGCGCTCTGCCCGACGCCCGCGACGGCCTCAAGCCGAGCCAGCGGCGCGTGCTGGTCGCGATGAACGACCTCAACCTCGGGCCGCGCAGCAAGCACCGCAAGTGCGCGAAGATCTGCGGCGACACGTCGGGCAACTACCACCCGCACGGCGAATCGGTCGTCTACCCGACGCTCGTCGGCATGGCGCAGCCGTTCTCGACCCGCTACCCGCTGGTCGACAGCCAGGGCAACTTCGGTGCCATCGACGGCAGCCCGCCCGCGGCGATGCGCTACACCGAGGCGCGCCTGGGTTACCCGGCGATGCACCTGCTCGAAGACCTCGACAAGGAGACGGTCGACGAGACGCCCAACTACGACGGCACGCGCACGCAGCCGGTCGTGCTGCCGGCGCGCTTCCCCAACCTCGTCTGCAACGGCTCGACCGGCATCGCCGTCGGCATGGCCGCGAGCCTGCCGCCGCACAACCTGCGCGAGGTCGCCAAGGCGATCGACAAGCTGCTCGACAACCCCGACGTCACGCTCGACGAGCTGCTCGAGGTCGTACAGGGGCCGGACTTCCCGACCGGCGGCACCATCATGGGCCGCAGCGGCATCCGCAACGCCTACGCGGCGGGCCGCGGCAACGTCGTGGTGCGCGCCAAGTACCACGTCGAGGAGAAGAAGGGCCGCAAGCAGCTCGTGTTCACCGAGGTGCCCTACCAGATCAAGACGACGACGATCCTGGAGCGCATCGACCACCTGGTGAAGTCCGACCAGATCGACTCGATCTCGGACGCCAACGACGAGAGCAACGACCGCGTCGGCCTGCGCCTCGTCGTCGAGCTCAAGAAGGGCGTCGAGGACGAGACCGTCACGGTCAACCAGCTGTTCAAGCTGTCGCCGCTGCAGAGCACGTTCTCGATCATCAACCTCGCGATCGTCGACGGCCGCCCGCGCACGCTCGGCTTCAAGCAGATGCTGGAGTGCTACCGCGATCACCGCGTCGACGTGATCAAGCGGCGCACCCGCTACCTGCTGCGCAAGGCCGAGGAGCGGCTGCACATCCTCGACGGCCTGCGCCTCGCGGTGCAGAACATCGACGAGGTCATCGAGATCATCAAGTCGTCGGCCAACGCCGAGGAAGCGCAGCGGCGCCTCGTCGCCCGCTTCAAGCTGTCGGAGATCCAGGCGCGCGCGATCCTCAGCATGCGCCTCTCGCAGCTGACCGGCCTGGAGATCGACAAGCTCAACGCCGAGCACAAGGAAGTCACCGACAAGATCGCCTACTACAAGACGATCCTGGCGGACAAGAAGGTGCTGGCTGGCCTGATGAAGGAAGACCTCAAGGAGATGGTCGAGCAGTACGGCGACGCGCGCCGCACCGTCGTCAGCGACGAGGAGGTCGGCAACTTCGTCGCCGAGGACCTCATCCCCGACGAGATGATGGTCGTGACCGTCACGCACCAGGGCTACATCAAGCGCACCGCGCTCGACCAGTACCGGACCCAGGGCCGCGGCGGCAAGGGCGTCAGCGGCGCGGAGACCAAGGAAGGCGACTTCCTGTGGAACCTGTTCGTCGCCAGCACGCACGACTTCCTGCTCTTCTTCACCGACAAGGGCCGCGTCTACTGGAAGAAGGTCTACGAGCTGCCGAGCCTCGGCCGCACCGCCAAGGGCCGCGCGCTCGCCAACGTCGTCGAGGCGCAGGAGGGCGAGAAGATCACCGCGATCCTGCGCGTCGAGTCGTTCGACGACCGCTTCCTCGTGACCGCGACGAAGAAGGGCCTGATCAAGAAGACGGCGCTGGAGCAGTACAGCCGGCCGCGCGCCGGCGGCATCATCGCGGTCGGCCTGGAGGACGGCGACAGCCTCGTCGGCGTCAACCTCTGCCGCGCCGGCCAGTCGATCGTGCTCGGCACCGCCGACGGCATGTCGATCCGCTTCGAGGAGGCGGACGCGCGCGCCATGGGCCGCAGCGCGGTCGGCGTCTGGGGCATCCGCCTCGAGGACGGCGACGAGGTGCGCGACATGGTCGTCACCGACGGCACCGGCTCGCTGCTCACCGTCTGCGAGAACGGCTACGGCAAACGCACGCCGGTCGAGGAGTACCGGTCGCAGAGCCGCGGCGGCAAGGGCATCATCGACATCAAGACCAGCGACCGGAACGGCAAGGTCGTCAACCTGCTCGCCGTCGCCGACGACGACGAGGTCATGCTGATCACCAAGGACGGCCAGATCGTCCGCACCAAGGTCGACCAGATCAGCGTCGTCGGCCGCAACACGCAGGGTGTGCGCTGCATCGCGCTCAACGACGGCGACAAGCTGGTCAGCGTCGCGCGCATCCCGCGCGAAGAGCCGGTCGCCCCGGAAGCCGCCGCCCCCGCCGACACGAAGTGACCCAAGCCATGGCCAACTACCTCGAGAAGCTCACCAACGACATGAAGGCGGCCATGAAGGGCGGCGACAAGCCGCGCCTCGAGGTGCTGCGCATGCTCATCAGCGAGCTGAAGAAGAAGGCGATCGACCAGAAGGTCGACAACCTCCCCGACGACGAGGAGGCCGCCGTGCTGCAGAAGGCGATCAAGACGCGCGCCGACTCGGTGTCGCAGGCGAAGGCCGCCGGCCGCGCCGACATCGCGCAGAAGGAGCAGTTCGAGATCGACGTCATCACCGGCTACCTGCCCAAGCAGATGGACGCCGCCGAGGTCACGGCCAAGGTGAAGGAGGTCGCCGCCGCGATCGGCTACCAGGGCGGCAAGGACACCGGCCGCTTCATGAAGGAGTGGATGGCGAAGTACAAAGGCCTCGCCGACGGCAAGCTGGTGCAGGACGCGCTGAAGACGCTGGGTTAGGAACCTGCGTCACGGCGCGCCGCGCCGGGCGAAATGGCCTGCCGCGGCGCGGTGCAGTGCGCTCGGCCGCGCGCGCGCCCGACGCCACGTCATGCGCCGCTGGACAGGACCGGCGCTCCCGCCGCGGTGCGCGCAACGTGTACGCTCGCGGCGCGGCAGCGACCGCGTCCCGCGCCGTGACCTCGCCCTCGTCGATGCCCTCGCCGATCCCGTGCCCGGACTGCGGCCAGCCGATGGCCGACGGCGCGGTGCGCTGCGCGTCGTGCCACACCGCGGCGCTGGGCGCGACCGCGGCTGCGACGGCGGGCTGCGCCGTCTGTGCCGCACCGCTGCGCCCGGGCGAGCAGCAGTGCGCTGCGTGCGGCCACCGCGTCGTGCTCTCGCATGCGGCCTTGTCGGCGCAGGCGCGACGCGAAGCCGCGACGCGCCTGCGCGCCGACGCCGAACGCAACCTCGCCGGCGGCAACCTCGCCGCCGCGGGACGACTGCTCGACGAGTTGCGCGCGCTCGCGGCCGATGCGAGCGACGAAGCGGTGTGCGCCAACCTCGGCCGGCGGCTGGCGACGGCGGTCGCCGAAGCCCGCGCCGCGCGCGCCGAGGCGGTCGCGGCGCAGCTGCGCGCTGGCGACGTGCGCGCCGCCGCCGCCGGCCTGCGCGCGGCGCGGGCAGTCGGCCTCGACGACGAGGCGGCCGACGCGCTCGCCGCGCGCATCCGCGCCAGCCACCGCGCCACGTGGCGCCGTCGCCTGCTGCGCGCCGCGGCCGGCATCGCGCTGCTCGGCGCCGGCGCGCTGGCCTGGATCGCGCGCGGCGACCGGGCGGCCATCGCCGACGGCGTGCGCGCGTTCGCCGCCGGCCGCTTCGCCGAAGCCGAGGACGGCTTCCGGCGCGTCGTGCTGCGGCACGACGCCGCGATCGCGGGTCGCGCCGCGCTCGCCGCCATCGCCGGTCGCGCCCGCTCGTGGGACGACGCCGACGCGGACCTGCTGCACACGGCGACGCAGGCGCTGCGGCCGGTGGCCGAACTGGCAACCGTCGCCGACGCCACCGCTGCGCGCGTGCCGGCGCGCCTGCAGCACGAAGTGACGGCCCGCGGCTTCGTGCTCGCCGCCGATGGCCTGCGCCAGCGCGACGGCACGACGGTGGCCCCGGAAGCTGCCGCGAGTTGGTCGTTCCGCCTCGCCGACGGCCAACCCACGACGACGGCGGCACGCAGCGCGCCAACGCCGAACGCCATCGCCGCAGACGTCGGCATCGTCTGCCGCCATCGCGACGGGGCCGAATACGTCGTCCCCGCGGCGCTGCGACGCAAGGACCGGCCGCCGGCGCTGCGCTGGCGCCAAGACGCCTCGCCGCTCGCCGCCGGCGCGCCGACCGAGCCGCCGCAGACGTTGCCCGACCTCGACATCGGCACGGCCGCCGCGCTGGCGTTCGTCGTCGACGATGCGCAGGCGTCGGGCGGCGACGCGGCGCCGACGATGACGATCGTGACCGATCCGCCCGAAGTCGTGCGCTGCACGGCGCCGACGGCGCTGCCCGACGGCGCCTGGCAGGTGCGCGTGCTCGGCGTGACCGCCGGCGAGGCGACGATCGAAGTGCGCGCGCGCGACTTCTGCGGCCATGCCAGCCCGCCGCTGCGCGGGACGCTGCGCGTGCGCGCCGCGCCCGCAGCCGTCACACCGAT
>Ga0194130_10005809_pt1 | contig 14613 bp, 12 predicted proteins | sample TA2KigsurfametaG_FD_160084 | JGI IMG/M metagenome (GOLD analysis project Ga0194130, IMG submission 160084) | Freshwater microbial communities from Lake Tanganyika, Tanzania - TA2015050 Kigoma 12 surface | ecosystem: Environmental > Aquatic > Freshwater > Lake | place: Tanzania: Lake Tanganyika... | reverse complement strand
CTACGACCATCCAAAATACGACCAGTAAACTCATCAACAATCATTACTTGTCCATCTTGAACAACATAATCAACATCACGCTTAAAAATCACATTTGCCTTGAGAGCTTGTGTTAAGTGATGCAAAAGCAAAACGTTTTCTGCTGCGTACAAGTTTGACACGCGAAGCGCTAATTCAAGCTTATCAATTCCCGGCTCTAAGATATTTACATGACGATCTTTTTCATCAACCTCATAGTCAACACCTTTTTTAAGACGCTTAACCGCAGAATCAGCCTGTTCGTACATCTTGCTACTTTTTTCAGCAGTCCCTGAAATAATCAATGGCGTACGAGCTTCATCGATCAAAATCGAGTCGACCTCGTCAACGATCGCAAATTCAGGATTTCTTTGCACAAAATTTGCAATATCAAATTTCATGTTATCGCGAAGATAATCAAAACCAAACTCATTGTTGGTTCCATAGGTAATATCTGCAGCGTATGCTTTACGTCGCTCAGAATCATTCATGTTATTTTGAATAATCCCAACGGAAAGACCCAAAAACTCATACAACGGACGATTAAGTTCAGCATCTCGACGAACCAAATAATCGTTAACCGTAACAAGATGAGAGCCTTTTCCCGCAAGGGCATTTAAATACAATGGCAATGTTGCAACAAGCGTTTTACCTTCACCGGTTTTCATCTCAGCAATCTTGCCTTCGTGCAAGACCATTCCACCAATCAACTGAACATCGTAATGACGCATCCCAAGAACTCTACGACTCGCTTCTCTGGCAACCGCAAAGGCTTCCACTAAGATGTCGTCCAGAGTTTCTCCACTTTCCAACCGTGCTCGAAACTCAAAAGTTTTTTCTTTTAACTGCTCATCTGAAAGCGCTTGAATAACTGGTTCAAGATTATTAATCGCAGTTACCTTTGATGAAAGCCTTTTAAGCTCTCTATCATTTTTTGTGCCAAATATAACGGCCAATAATCGTGCTATCATAAATCTCTTCCTCTACGAAGATGATTAGCACCACGTGCTTAATCAATCAACATCAATATTTGTTACCATACGCAGTATTGTACCAGAAAAGTAGTTTCTTTTGAAAAAAAACACCTCAACCACAAATTGTCAATTAAAGAACCATTTACAATAAATCAACTTATTTTTAATCTCAGTCAATATGAACAACACAATAGCAAGGTTTTTTGAATGATTAGCCCCGCGTCTTTAAAAACTGAACTCCCTCTTTCCGCTGAATTTGGTTTTATTTTAAGAATCAACGGAACTATCGTTGATATCCAATGCACGACCGACCACCTTCCTCCAATCAACACGCTTATTTTTACCAACATGACAATTCCAGGACAGGCTGACACAAAAAAAGTACACTTTGAAGTTGCCCAACACATTAGTGACGGTATTATTCGCTGCATAGCACTTGAACCACTTACCGCTGTCTCACGAAAAATGCCAGTATTTTCAACCAATACAACGATTACAGCACCAGTAGGATCAAATACACTCGGACGTGTTTTTGATGTACTTGGACGACCAATTGACGGAAAAGGCGATATCGATTCAACAACTCCTCGTCACTCGATTTATAAAAATCCACCCGAACTCACTGAGCAAAAAATTCAATCAGAGCTTCTTGAAACAGGTATAAAAATTATCGATCTGCTATGTCCGTACATTAAAGGTTCAAAAATTGGTCTTTTTGGTGGAGCTGGAGTTGGTAAAACAGTTTTAGTGCAAGAACTCATTCGCAACGTTGCAATCGAGCACAGTGGCCGCTCTGTTTTTGTTGGGATTGGAGAACGAACGCGTGAAGGAAACGAACTGTGGCTTGAAATGACGGCCAATAAAGTTCTTGATAACACCGCATTTGTTTTTGGACAAATGGGTGATATGCCCGGAGCTCGTCTCCGCGTTGGATTTACCGGACTTACCATGGCCGAATACTTCAGAGATGTTGAAAAGCGCGACACGCTTCTTTTTATCGACAACATCTTCAGATACATTCAAGCAGGATCAGAAGTCTCTGCGTTGCTTGGTCGAATGCCATCATCTGTCGGATATCAACCAACACTGGCAACAGAAATGGGAGCACTGCAAGAACGAATCACCAGTACCCACTCGGGATCAATCACCTCTATTCAAGCGGTATACGTACCCGCCGATGACTACACCGATCCCGCCCCAGCAACAACATTTCAACATCTTGATGCTGCAACTGTTCTTTCTCGAAAAATTGCTCAAGCTGGTAGATATCCAGCAATCGATCCACTAGAATCATTTTCAAACGGATTACGCCCAGAAATTGTTGGCCACAGACACTACACAATCGCACAAACAATTCAACACACATTACAAAAATATAAAGAGCTCCAAGACATTATCGCCATCTTGGGTTTTGATGAACTTTCAGAATCAGATAAAATCACCGTCAGCCGCGCAAAAAAGATCGAAAACTTTCTTACTCAACCGCTGTTTGTTGGAGCTCAGTACATTAACATCCCTGGAAGGTTTGTAAGAAAAGACACCACCGTGGATAATTTTGAACAAATCGTTACAGGTCAATGCGATCACATGCCAGATCAGTCGTTTTACATGAAGGGAACTCTTAACGATGTCTACGAGCACCTCAAAATCAACATCAAATAATTTAATCACCATTCAAATCCTGACTGAAGCAGGAGAGCAAACGATTAATGCCCTCTGGATAGAAATCAGCTCTCCAAATGGATTTTTTTCTGTAGGCAAAGGCCACATTCCAACAATATCTTTGCTAAAAATCGGTGGTATTTTAACCTACTCAAAAATAGAGGGAACCGTTGAAACACTTGCAGTTCCAGGAGGGATGGCAATAATTCAAAACGATCTGGTAAAACTTATCTTATACAAACCAATAAGCGAATATTAAATGCGCGCATTTTTATTAACAATTCCCGTTATCGCTATCCTGTTCCTTTTCACAGTTACCATGACTCCGAAAAAAGAACCTGCAACAACTCTTTCGTCACGCAAAAAAATACATGCTAATCTTTCTCAAAAATTATCCCATATGCCTGACGACGATTTACAAAAAGCCCTCTCTCTGCAGCTTGCTGAAGAAAGCCGAGGATCAGGTGTTGTCGCAGGGAAAATCAGCCTTGCAGGACAGCCAATTTTTGTAAAAAAAATACGAATAACAGACACTGAAATGCTTGAGAAAAATCAGTTCTCAACAGCTAATCACTTTAATCTTCCTCTTCATTACTACAGACCCAAATATACCGGATTTGGGGTTTGGCGAGAGTTATATTGTTGTCAAAAGGCAACCGAATGGGTTCTTTCTAACAAATGCGTATCTTTTCCACTCTTATACCACTTCAGAATCCTAAAAAAAGAAAAACGTTTTTATCATTCTATCGACTGGGCAGAAAACGATAGTCCAGAAATTAATTCTTTTTTAAACGAACATCAGAATGCGACCCACGAACTTGTCTTATTTTTTGAATATATTCCAAAAACGCTTGAAGAATGGCTGATTGAAGAAATTAAAACAAAAACAGAAGATGAATTTGGCAATGCCATTCAATTGGTTCTTAAAAAACTTCATGCTCTTGCAAGCTTTTTAAGAAATGAAGGCTTAATTCACATCGATCCGCACGTTCAAAATATCCTTGTTCAAGAAGATGATCTTTTTATCACGGATTTTGGACTTGCAGCCATGAATGATTTTGATCTAACACCCACAGAGAAATACTACATTTTAAATAATATCTATTTTACGGAACGAGCACTTACAACCTACTTATACAAAGAACTTTTAAACTACTATTTTTTTGATCCCAAAAGCCAAAAAGCTCACCGTTATGATGGCACAGCCGCAAGCAATAATACTTCCGATTTCTTTGTAAAAAACTACAAAACCGCAGAAGTTTTTATACAAGAAATGAAAAAAAAAGAAGAAGACCCCTTGCGACTCTTTCCGCTCGACGAAACGATGGACAATCTTATAAAAAATGCTCCAAACGAATGTCCTTACCAAGACGAAATTAATGACGAATCCTAAAAACAAATTGCCTCAAAGAAAAAACCACCCTAAACTCAACATAATTTTTTAACTACGATTTTTTGAAAAACAGATGAAAAGAATCACTTTTCTTGCAAGCATTGCTCTTATTCTTCTTTTTTTTGCATCACAATATTTTATGGTCTTTTCTGGGCCCAAAAATGAACCCGATGCAAAAGAAGCAGTTGCTCTTGATTTTCTTTCATTTCAAAAAATTGTACACCACCATCAACTTCGCGAAAAAACATTTATAGCTCGGGATAAAACAGCATTATTTTATCGCTTTATACCAAGCAACCACCCAACAGAAACACTCATCATTTTCTTACATGGCTCGAGCTACCATGGGAGATACCTGGTTCCCCTGGGCCTAAAACTTCATGAACACGCTCATATTTGCATCCCAGATATTCGTGGTCACGGAAAATCCGGCCCTCACGGCACCTGCTCATACATTGGACAGCTCGAAGACGACTTAGCAGATTTAATTACACATATTTCAAGTACCCATCCTTACAAAAAAATTATTTTAGTTGGTCATTCTAGCGGTGGAGGCCTTGCTATTAGATTTACCGCAGGAAAGCATAAGAATCTTGCCCATTCAACGATTTTACTTACCCCTGCGATCATCACTGCCCCAACAATGAAAACTCCTGGCGCTAGAGCTTGGGCAAAGGTTAACAAAATAAAACTGCTAGAATTAGTAGCCTGCAATGCGATGGGAATCACACGATTCAACAAGTCAGTTGTTGTAACGTTTAATAAACCAAAAAAACAGTGTGATGGGACAGAAGTGCTTGCGTATGACTACAATCTAGCAAGTTCTATGCATCCTAGAATTCCCTACAAAAAAGACCTAACTCAAGCCGCCAATAAATGCATAATTTTTGTTGGAAAAAACGACGAAATTAATAATCCATGGGCATTTAAAGAACTATTTCCTCAAGAAAAAATTCAACTACTAGAGAATACCGGACACCTTGATATTATTAACAACATGAACGTCATTGAGGAAATAAAAAAACAAGCTATGAACACAAAATCATCTTTTACAGAGCATTACATCACAACGCGAATGGGACACAAACTCTGGACCCAAGTATCTAGCTCTGGAAAAACGCCAATACTATTAATCCACGGAGGGCCTGGCGGCACATCCACAATGCTCAAGCCTGTCATAGATGAGTTAATAAAAAATGATTTCAAGGTAATTACATATCATCAATTAGACTCAGCAAAATCAGACGCCCCTAACAATCCCAAGTTTTGGACGATTAAACATTTTACTCGGGATCTTGAAGACATTTGCCAAGCGCTTAAATTAAATAATTTTTATATTTTTGGGTACTCGTGGGGGGTTGTGCTCGCAATCGAATATGCTCTTAAACATCAAGAAAAACTACAAGGCATGATTCTCTCGAATTTCACGGCGAGCTCAAAATCATTTGAAGAATACTTACAAAAATTACGCTCAAGGCTTTCGCCTAAAGCTCAAAAAATTCTTTTGGATTGTGAAGCAAATAACCAAGTCGGCGAAACCGAATGGCAAAAAATAATGGCTAACGATTTTATGAAAAAGCACTTTTGTATTTTGCAAAAATGGCCGAATGAATTTGACAGCTTTATGAAAGAATTAAACTGGAATGTATGCATGCACTTTTTCGGTAAAAATGATTTTCATATTACAGGTACAGCCAAAGACTGGGATCGATGGAAAGATCTTGAAAAAATAAATACCCCAACACTAGTTCTAGGCGGACGATACGATCAATGCTCACCCGAAGACGCCAAAAAGATGTCTCAATTACTTAAACAAGGGGCTGTGTACATTTGCTCTCACGCAAGCCACCTTCCATTCTATGAGCAGCCAATAGCTTATTTTAATGCGCTTACTTCATTTTTAAAAAACACACAAAAGGACCGCTAATTTATGCAAAAAACATTTTGGGAAGACCCCTACAAACAAACGCTTATTACAAGAATAATTTCTGTTAACGGCAACGAAGTTTTACCAGAAAAAACAATTGCTTTTTCGTTTTCTGGAGGACAAGAGAGCGACAAGGCATGGTTTAACAACCTTGAAGTTGTTTCAAGCAGAATGGCCGATGGGCTTATTTTTTACACTTTACCAGAAAATCACGGACTAAATGCTGGTGATACTATTGAAATGAAAATCGACTGGCACCGCCGTCATAGACTTATGCGCCTGCATTTTACCGCAGAACTTATCCTTGAAATTGTCATTCAGTCTCTTGGCCTAGAAAAAGTTGGTGCTCATATTTCTGAGTCAAAAGCGCGAATTGACTTTAAATCTGACTCTAATATTTCAGAACACTTCAATGATATTTTACAGCGATACAACGAGATTATTCACCAAAATCTGCCGATATCAAAAGGTTGGCTCGATGAGGCAACTCAACGCCGTTACTGGAAAATAGATCGCTTTGCCCAAGTTCCCTGTGGAGGAACCCACGTAAACACAACCGGAGAGGTTGGATACGTAACACTTAAACGTGACAGGCCCGGCAAAGGGATCGAACGAATTGAAATTCGCTTAATTAATGCATAAAAAGAGCTGCCTTTTTACAGCAGCTCAAAAAAACGCGCAATTTAAGCACATGAAAGCTCATCAACATCCGCCATGCGAACAATATTAAGTTCACCAAAGTCGCCAAAGGCATCATCTTCATCGGCACTCAACATATACATCAAATTTGATAGACCTACCCGTGCGTTAAATGAACATTCATCTTTATTTTTATGAAAGAAATACAACGGATTTCCACCACCAAATTGTGGTCGCTCAAGATCCATAAAAGTTAAATGTGGCATACCCTTTTCATCGCACCATAAGGCAAAATTGTGTTTTTGGGGAGAAAAATCCCAAAGCCCACACTCAGTAACAACTTCAAAAAAATTATTAAGTAATTGTTTGTAGGGATCTTGATTTTCAGACGTTTCATCTTCGATAAATCTACAGTACGCAGCTTTCATCAAACCAAAACACTCTGCATGTTTGTTTTCATCAAAAACAACTCTTTCTGCTACAACAAAAATACTTTCATCATTCAAGGGAGCATTTTCATACCCTGGAAAAATAAATAGACGTTTTTTTGGCGCATGAACAGCTGTGTATCCTTTTTCAGCGATAACGCTTGCCACTTCTTCTGAATACAAAAGACGACTGACCTCCTGCAACGGAAACTCAATTTGACTCACCATGGAACTTTGATCAGAAAAGGTGAACATTCCACTAGAATCGTAAAAACCGAGGCGATAAGAATTTTTAGCTCTCATCTTGATAATAAACCCTGGAAACAAATCAAACAAAAACGCTACCGTTTCTGGCCATTCACTTGAAGGGTTTGGCAGAAGATGACCACCAAAAAAGGTCAAAGCATCAATAAATTTTTTCTGCCAGTCAAAGTAAATAGCTTGCATTTCACGGTATGAAAACTGTGCTGAGTAATCAAAATAAGGTCGCTGCTTTAAAACTTCTGACATCACGGGATGCAAGACAAGATCACGCAAAAACTGATTAAGCGCAGGATTATCACTTGCGATGTTTTTTTCTTGTTTAATTCGCAATGCTTCATCCGAAATTGCCCAGTTACAAATATATTCGTACGCTTGCTTATCTTCTTCACAAACAAACTCTACAGCACACAGCTGAAATGACAATAACGCTATCAACAAAAATTTCATAGAAAATTCTCTCGCCGAAAAAACTCGTAACGCAAAAAAGCACCACAATATCTCAGCTAGAATAACTCCGTGACGAAGTATAATTAAAGAAAATTAAAATCTCACACAAAAAAAGCTTACTTTAAAACGAAAAGCTGCGCGGACTTTATCAATCCACGCAGCAAACTCAAAAAATACTCTGCTTAAAATCTCTTTTTTCAGAATCAAGTTCTATACATCAGCCAAAAGCATTTTCGCTAAATTCTCCACACCCGCCCGAGCACTAGAGGCAACTTCGGCTGTGTTTTTATGGAAAAAATACAAAGGGTTACCGCCCCCAAAAGCAGGTCGCTCAAGATCGAGCAGTACTATCGTTGGGTTTTTATTTTCATCACACGATAAAATAAAATTACATGAACGCAATGAAAAATCCCAAAGCCCACAGTTTTTTACAACATCAAGAAAATTAGCCAGCAATAATTCATAAGAATTGGATCGGTCAAAACCCTGATTCAAAATAAATGAAAGCATCGCTTTTTTTAATAACCCTAACAGTTCTTTTTGCTCGTCAGAACTATAAACAAATCGATCTTGAACAACAAATAAAGATTCATCATTCAATAACTCATCTTCAGATCCAGGAAAGATAAACAATAATGTGGTTGGAACAACAATATTTGAGTAACCTTTTTCTATAGCATATGATTGGACTTCTGAAGCACACAAAACCCTGCTGACTTCTTGTACTGGAAAATCAAATTCGCTGACGCTACAGCCTGGGACCGCACAGCACATTTTACCCTCAGCATCGTAAAAACCGAGTCGGTATCCATTTTTCACTCTCATTTTTACAACAAACTGAGGAAATGCATCAAACCAAAAGACCAGCGTTGATGGTGTTTTGTGTATAGAATGTTCAATAATATGCCCAGAAAATAAGCCAAGCGCTTGCTCAAACGAATCTTTCCATGCAAGATAGGCAACTTCAGGCTCATTTGCTTTGTCATCTGCTTCTGCCGTCACTTCATCAGCTGTAGGAATAGAGACATTCGCATAATTATCATGCGGACGATTCTTCAATAATTCCCGAACTGTTGGATGTGAAACAAACAACGTCAAAAATGAATTAAAAAGAGGATCTCGCTCTTTAATATTTTTTGTTTTAATTAATTCTTTTGCATCCCCAGACTGCTGCCAAGAAACAATATGTTCATACGCTTGCTTGTCTTCATCACAAACAAAATTTTCTGCAACCAAAGCCATCGAACAAAATAGAATCAACAAAATTTTCACAAAAAAACCTCCAGGGAAAATTAACCGCGACGACTTCTTGGCGCGCTTGCACCTTCATCATCTGAGCAGTCTGCATATCCAGGCAGACCATAGACACCTTCGATTCTATCTTCAGGAAGCGCAAGCAACTTAAAAATAGATTCCATCAATGTTACCAGACCAACTCCGGTATTTGATTGTGCCTGCAAAGAATGCTCCCAACCTGGCTTCATAAAATCATATGCATGCGATCCGCCAAAAGCTGGTCTTTCAAAATTTCTAACAACGACTTGATCGCCATGAGATCTAAAGAAAAAATGCGTAGGATTTTCTATACTAAAAGCCCGCGCACAACGTAAAAAATTAAGAATCGATCCCAAAAATGGTTTTGTTATAAATCTAGCTGCATGAGCAGATTGATTATCAGGAACAGCAAAACCCTCTTGAACCAAAAGCACATTCCAATCATCTAGCGGCAAGCCTTCTGTGCCGGGCAACGCAAATAAATAGTTTCTCGCGATTCTGACTGGATGACTCCCCCCAAAATCGATTTCAGAGAGCAATTTGTTCATTTGGTCTTCATAAAGTATTTTACTAATCATTTGCAGAGGAAAAGGATATCTGCTTGGACGACTACCCCATGCCTGAGCATCGCGCCCTTCGGCATCATAATACCCCAAACGATATGTATTGGTGCACAAAAACGTGGCAACATATCCGCCTTTTCTAAATTCCTCAGAACTTGGGAAAATTATTGTTTGCTGAGGTGAAGGCATGTACCCTTCTCTATCAAAGTCAGCTGCATCTGCTAAAAATCCACGACCAGCCAACGCTGCATTCAAAGCCTTAAGCCATTCGATTTTATCTGCTCTTCGAGCTTTAATCTCATCAAGAGGAGCTGAATAATCGATTTCTACGCGCTCATTCATTAAACCAATAATTACAGGATCGCTAAAAATCGATGTCAAAAAAGCCGCAAAATCAGGCTCTTTGCTTGCTATGTCTTTTTCTGCCCTCAGACCAACAAACCGCCCAACACAAAGACTGTACATATTTAACCAATTTCTTTGATCGTCTTCGGAAATAAAGCCTTTTTCTTCTGAATAAAAATCAAACTTGCGTGGCGCTGACAAGCTTAAAGCAACAAGCAAAACCCCAAAAACATATTTCATACCAAAACTCCTCAAAAACAAGCCTATAACGCTTATAAAAAGAGCTATTTATACTACTTCAAAAAATTAGAATAGCTCACATAAAAAGCAGAGTATCTAAACCCCTTCAAAACCACAAAGGCTTTGTTATTTTTAAGCAGAAAGGATGTTATTCGACTCTTTCCACAACTGTACGGACTCGTTCCACAACTGTGCGAATAAAATCATCGCGCGCTGAAATAGCCTCGTTCATTGAATTTTTTTCATAAATCATACGATCTTGCTCATTTACAAAAGTAACTTTTATTTCCGGTGCCAACATTCTCATCTGATCAAAAGCTGAAGCATAACCATCGCAAAAAACTATCCAATTAAACTTATTCAACGTATCATCAAAAAACTTTCTTTGAACAGTGTCATCGCCATACAGCAGGACTAAAAAAACGGCCGCATCTACCAGAAAAATAGGGTTGTTGTCACCATGTTGTTCCGCCTGCGCCATAAAAAAATTCCTTACTTCAGGAAGCATGCCCATTAGGGCTCTAAAATCAAAGACGTTAGCATAATCGATAGCGAAATGTTTGGCGGGAACACCATGCAAATCAACGCTCGATCGTCTCAAATAAGCAAAATCCCCGCGAGCTCTACGCGAAGCAAGACCTTCATGAGCACCACTAGAACCAGAACACGGAAATAGTTGATGGAAATGTAATGCCTCAGCAGAAAATCGACGTGAAACTTCAGAATCACCAGCGATTCTGCCACAAAACCATCCAAAATAATTATTCACTCACCAAGCGCTACAGGTTTTGAATAACCAGAAAAATCAAACAATGAAAAGCTTTTTGAATAAATATCAATGTCATAGTTTATCCCGGAGTCAATCTTAACCTGTAAAAAAAAGTTATATAAACGCTTCCTGGTTCTGGTAGAGACAAATTCTTTTTTGGTTTTAGCAAAATCAAAAGCATCAACAACGCAACAAGAAGAGCTATTATTATTTCTATGTAGCTTTGATAACTTATTAATCCAAGCAATAACATCGTCTTTTAATCTAACCTTAAACCACTTGCTCAATCTTTCAAAAATTGAATGGGATACATCAAAAGGTTCTTGATGATTATAACTGCTAAACTCATAGTATTTATAAGAAGAAACTTCTGAATAACCAATTTTCTCTTCACACAAATACACACATCGAACATTACCTTTGTGAATATCCAGAATTTTAGAAATAGATTTTTTATTTTCTTGATCGCCTACCGCATTCGGTTTTTTTCCGTTGTAAAAAATAAATCCAACCCGCGACAGGGAATCTGCATAATTTCGCGCAAAAGCAAGAGCGGTTTGAACCTTTTTAATTCTCTCATATTCTGATCTTTTTGCAGACGCATCTAAACACGCGCCTACATATTTTAAAAACCCATCCTTATTGCCTCTAATAGAAGGGTCTACATATCTTGGCAACTCATACGCTTTCGGCTCAACAATATAACCACCAGCTGTTTCTTCCGCCTCAAGAAAAGCTTGAAAATCTGAATAGCGCATAACAAACAAAAAGTTAAAGTCATCATACAATTTAAATGCTGTCGGATATTTATTTCTTGGATCATCATGAATATCACGAAAAATAATATTACGAAAAACGTGTGAGTCGTAATGTTGCTCTAATGTTTCGTCTAGCGTCAAATGAAGAGACGAAAAACCTTCTTTAATTTTTTGAAACTCATTCATCAAGGGCTGATAGGCATTGACCATAGATTGAAATGACCTTGCAACAGAATCGTGGACTTTTTTATATTTCCATTTTTTATGTATTTTGTTACAAAAAAACAAGCCCCCACCAAGAGCAAATAAAGCCCCCACCAAGAGCAAATAAAGCCCCCACCAAGAGCAAATAAAGCCCCCACATTTTTTAAAAATTTAAAATTTACAGACCCATCAAGCAATGCAGCATAAAAAAAGTTCACTAATTCCTTAGGCGCTCCATCAGAAAATCCTCGAATCGTAACATTGCATAATTTTTTTCCATCTTTTATTGAAAATTCAAGTTGCGCACTTACCGTTTTCTGGGGCTCTAAAAATTCAATTTTAATCGCCATAAAAGAATCTGTTTTTTGATATTTAGCTTCTAGACACCGTGTTTTTATGATATTTTTCAAGAGCATCATACCACGACTGCTAGACGATACCACCTTCTGATGATCTTTACATTCTATAAACGCTGCTAATTCTTTAATATCTGCTTCAGCAATAAACGAAACAACAGTATTTGTATCATGCAACTGTTCTTGGGACTCGACTTTTTCATAAAAAACATTCACCATGGAAACCGTTTCGCTAGATGGAAATCGACAATTTCCAGACAAAACAAGGTCCTTGCTAAAAATAGATAATGGAAAGAGCAAAATAAAGAACAAAAAACGCTTAAACATATAAAAAAACCACAAGAAACCGTCTAAAAATAGGAATTTAAATCATAATTTACAAATCACTAATCAACAACTTCGTGAATAAATCGCAAACAAAATAGTTATTTTTAATATTTTTTCATCACCGCTCATTTCTCCCTGAAACAAACCAATAGTATCCGCAAGTTCAACACTGAAGTCTTGCACCCACAAAAAACAACTGGTCAAAGGGCACTTTGAGCAACAAACGACCTGTCGCGTTTCTCAAAAAAAGCCCTTATTCGACATTTTTGATACGTTCATTCAAAAGCTTATACCCTTGTTCATCGTGGCAGTAGGTAAAAATTTGCCCAGACTTAATATCAAAAAACCACAGATGTATGGCCAATCTGTCATTTGCTACTCGATCCGCAATCCATGGAAACGTTAAGCAGTTTTTATACGATTTTTTAAGGGCATGCTCGGCATATTCATCAACAGAATATTTCTGCATTTTTTCAGATCGAGCCTGCGACACCCAGGCCTTTAAAAAATCATCATCATCGCTAAATTCATCTTTTAATAACGCTGCAATTCCGCCACACTGGCTGTGACCAAATAAAATCAAATGCTCAACATTTAAAAATTTAACCGCGAACTCAAGGGCCGCACTCGTGCCATGGCACTTGTCATCTTTCGTGTAAGCAGGAACGATGTTTGCAACGTTTCTCACGATAAAAAGATCGCCCGGATCACACTGTAAAATTACTGCCGGGTCAACCCGCGAATCGCAACACGAAATAACCATAATTTCAGGCTTCTGTCCGGCAACGGACAGCTGATTCATAAAAGAAAAATCGCCATAAACATACTTATCACGAAACTGGGAGTATCCTGCAACCATTTTTTTAAAACTTTTTTTTGCGCGCTCAACCATTCAAATTCCATTAAAAATGACCGTAAATCAACAAATCTTTAAAACACCATAAGCAGAGTTAAATTTATCATAAATTTCAATACACCCAAAGAATACTCTCCGCTCCATTGCCAGGAGCCATAAAGATCGATATAATTTTCCGATGTTCTTGTCACGATTGATTTTTGTGCTAGACAAGGTGGTCTTGTCGCAGGAAAAATCAATGAATGTAGAAAATCTCTCATCTGGAGAGAGGAGAATCATATGTTACCTATAATCGAGTGGTTTTTATCAATACAAGTCTCAGCGCCGCAGATTGCTATCGCAAGCTTGCTGGTGTTGGGGGTTTTATACCTTACCGGAACACTGCAAAAGCTTCTTGCTTATTTTTACGGAAACTTTACAGGACCTGAATTAGTAAAATTTGGCTTACTTTCTGTGGCTTCATTTTCAATCATCGGAAGCTACTGGACACTTCGCTCAATCAAAGATGCATTCTTTGATACCTTAATTGGTTACTGCTGTGTACCGTATGCAAAATTAATCACCGTTCTTGCTATGATCCCTCTCATCTGGGGCTACACAAAACTCGTTGACTGCATGACACGTGAAAAATTGTTTTGGATCGTTTGCGGCTTTTACGCATCTCTTTTTGTCATCTTCGGATTTGGTTACACCAATTTAGCTTCTCCATTTTTTGCACTTGGACACGGATACATTGGTAAAGTAATCACCGTAATTGCATGTACTTTGTTAGCTCTTGCACTCAAAAAAATTGTAGAAATTATTCTTTCTATCGAAACAACCTGGATTCAAGTTGTTTCAGTTGCTGTAACACTTGGCGCTGCATGGTTTGCTTACTCAAAATATGGATTTGCTCAACTTCTTTCATCTGGCGATAGCTTCTTGGCAATGGGTCGTTCAGTCACAGTTGACGGTGTTCAACTCTATGATCTTTCAAAACTTCTTGGCTGGCTCGCATTTGTAATGGTTGAAACCATGGGTGGCGTTATTGTTCCTCTCTTCTGGTCATACGCTCACTCAACAACAACCACAGAAATGGGTAAAAGAGGATATCCTCTTATCGGTATCGCTATGCAATCAGGTAACCTTGCTGGACCTACCATGGCTCGCTATGCAGAATACTTTGGAT
>Ga0194130_10005808_pt1 | contig 14614 bp, 8 predicted proteins | sample TA2KigsurfametaG_FD_160084 | JGI IMG/M metagenome (GOLD analysis project Ga0194130, IMG submission 160084) | Freshwater microbial communities from Lake Tanganyika, Tanzania - TA2015050 Kigoma 12 surface | ecosystem: Environmental > Aquatic > Freshwater > Lake | place: Tanzania: Lake Tanganyika... | reverse complement strand
CGTGCTGATCGGCAAAAGTGATCACTGGCCTAGCTACAGAGACCTCTGCTCCAAGATCAGCGGCAATCGACTACTTGTCATCGACCATCTAAGCCAGGCAGAGCTGGCGTCGGCCTACGCAGCTTCTGGGGTGCATGTGTTGCCAAGCTGGATGGAGACCTGCGGCTTGGTGAGCCTCGAGGCAGCGCTGAGCGGAACACCACTGGTGGGCAGCACCTTTGGCCACGAACTCGAATATCTAGAAGGAGATGCCTGGTATGCCGATCCGGGTGACCCAGCCAGTATCCAACGGGCTGTGGTGGCTGCTCTGCAAGCAGGGAGGCACTGTCGTCAAACACAACGTATGAAACGCAAAGTGCTGGAGCGTTTCAATTGGGAGCAAACGGTTGATGCGACTGAACGCCTGTATCAACGAGTGCTGGGAAAACGAGCCAGGGGTGCATGACAGCCAAGGCGGTCGTGATCAGCCTACGGCGCACGCCAGAACGGCTGGCTTGGTTTCGCCACACCAACGCAGCGACAAGCGCTTTGTTCACAGTTGTCGACGCTATTGATGGCCTGGAAATGCGGGAGTGCTTAGCGAAAAGCCGACTGATTAGCGCCGGTGCGCGGGAGAGTTGGACACCAGGAGCACTTGGTGCTGCCCTCAGCCACCTGCACTGTTGGCGTGAGTGCATGGGGAGCGGTAAGCCGATGTTGATTGTGGAAGACGATGTCGTGCTGGCCTCAGACTGGCCGGAACAACTCGAGCAGTTGAGCGAACGGCTCGAGAACTCCTGGCACATCGTCCTCTTGGGCTGGAACTACAACTCCCTGTTGCGCCGTCGAGATGCCACCGGGATTGAGCAAATCTCCTTGTTTGAACCTGCTTATCCTGAAGCACAGCAAATCCAAGCGATTCTCAACAGCAAGCTCGACAGGCAGCTCCTGCTCTTGCGAAATGCCTTTGGGCTTCCGGGCTATCTGCTGAGTCCGGCTGGCGCGGAGGAATTGATCAAGAGGGTACTGCCGCTGGAGATGAGACCCTTGAACATGGGAAGAGGTATACCTATCGTGGACAGCATTGGGATTGACGGCTGCCTTAATCAGCACTACCCAATGTTGAAAAGCTGGGTTGTCGACCCACCACTGGCGGTGGCACTCAATGATCCAAACCAATCCAACACGCTGCGGGCCATGAACTATGGCGAATCAGCAGAGCAACATAAAACTAGCGGAAGCGCTTGACGCCGTCCAGCTGTTTGATAAACATATCACTGAGCAAGGTGATCACCGGCCTGGAGCGCAGTTTAATGTTGGCAGTTACACCCATTCCGCTCTGGAGGTTGAGTTGCTGTCGGCCCGACATCACCTGCTGTTGCTTAAGGGTGATCGTGGCTGGAAAACGATACTGCTGTGAACGGTTGTCGGGTGACAGGGCATCAGAGCCGATCTTAGCAAGGGTTCCATTAATGTATCCGAATTCACCAGAAGGGAATGAGTCTACGGACACTGTGGCCGGCTGACCGACGCGAACAAATCCAATGTCCGCGTCGCTGATCTCCACACTGGCCTGCAGCCGGTTGGCAGGAACCAACTTCAACACCGTTTGATCGGAATTAATCACTGCATACCGGGCCAACTTAGCATCAAACACCTTGCCGTCAATGGGGGCTCTGACAGTTCTGTACGAAAGGGCTTCGCGGGTTGCCACAAGATCTGCACGCAGGTTGAGCAATTGACGGTTAATGTCGTTGAGTTGACCAGCGGCTTGGCCCACAACCCGTACACGTTCCTCTTCCAAATTAATCACTTCCGTGCGAATTTCCTGCACCTGATTGAGTTGGGTCAGGAATTGATTGCGAGCCATACCGCCGGCCCTATAGAGCCCTGTGAGGTCATCGGCGATGCGCTGGTTGAGACGAAGAGTCTGGCGGCGGCTTGCTAGGCGCGCTGCGATCTGCTCGAGTTGTGATCGCAACTGGGTGATCTGCTGACGGGCGGCGCTGAACTGGGACAGCGACACCGGATCTGACAGAGCTGGTAGGGGGGGAAGGGGCTGGAATCGGCGAGGATCACCCCCGCTGGCGAGGATACCTTTCAGCCCCTGAGCCTGAAGCTCCAACAGACGAATCGTGGTGGCCTTGGCTTGGCGGCTGCTGGCAAGCCCCTTCGCCTCCACATCGAAGAGTGGATCTCCGGCTTTCACAACCTGGCCATCCTTCACGAACACTTTGCTCACAACACCGGCACTGGGAGAATCCACCTCGCGCACACTGCCGCTGGGCTCGAGGCGGCCACGCACAGAAATGGTCTGGTCGAGCCGGGCGGTGAAGGCCCAGATCAACGAACCACCAAATAAAGCGGTACAAAGCCAGATCAATGCCGAAGACCAATGGGTGCCCTGCTCCACGTAGGAAGAACTTCCCTCCCAGAGCTGCAATGGAGTTTGTTTGTCGGGAGAAGTAGCCGCAGGGTCAGTCAAGGTCGGACTCCTGCTGGCTGTACAGGGCGTAGTAACGGCCCTGTTGGTCGAGCAACTCGCGATGGGTGCCCTGCTCCACCAGGGAGCCAGCTTCCATCATCAAAATGAGATCGGAGGTTCGGATGGTGCTGAGGCGATGGGTGATGAAAAACACAGTGGATCCCTCAAAGGCATGCTTGAGGTTGAGGCACACCTGGCGTTCAGTGAGGTAGTCGAGAGCGCTGGTGGCTTCATCCAGGATCAACAGACTGGGGCGCTGCAGAGCAGCCCGAGCAATGGCTATGCGCTGGCGCTGCCCGCCGGAGAGAGCACTGCCGCGCTCACCAACGCGGCTTGCATAGCCCTGCGGCAGCTCCATGATGAAGTCGTGGGCGCATGCCACGCGGGCCGCCGCTTCAATCTCAGAGCTGGTGGCATCAGGGGCGGTCAGAGCAATATTGTCACGGATGCTGCCATCAAACAGCAGGCTGTCCTGAGGAACAATGCCGATTTGACGGCGAACAGACCCAAGCTGAAGCTTGGAAATGTCATATCCATCAATCAGGATGCGTCCAGCGTCGGGCTCATAAAGGCGGGGCAACAATTTCATGATGGTGCTTTTGCCACTACCGCTGCGGCCGACGATGCCCACAAGAGCGCCAGCGGGAACCTTGAAGCTCACATTTTTCACCACAAGGGCCGCACCCTCGTTGAAGCGGAAGTCAACAGATTGGAAAGCAACCTCACCGGCAACGGGAGGGAGAGGCAGCTGTTCGAGCTCATCACTCCCTCCCTCAGCCTTGGCATCTACCACATCGCTGAGGCGCTCAATGGAGAGGGCCACCCCTTGGAAGCTTTGCCAACTGGTTGCTATATTCAACAAGGGACCGATCACATAGCCGGAGATGATCCGGAAGGCAATCAGCTGGCCGATAGTGAGTTCACCCTTGATCACAAGGTAAGCTCCCACCCAGAGGGTGATTAAGCCACTGAGTTGATTCAGAAATTGGCCTGTAGTGCCTGTGGAGATTCCAATCAAGAGGGTGCGAAAGCTCTCGCTCATGAATGAGGAATAACTCCGTTGCCAGCGCCAACGCACCGTGTTTTCAGCGTTTTGAGCCTTGATCGTTTGCACGCCACTGAGCGATTCCACCAACAGGCTCTGGGTGGCAGCGTTTTTCTCTGCCGCCTTGCGAAGTTGACCCTTGATAGCGGGAGACGCCACATAGGTGAGCGCCAGGAACAACGGGATCACTCCAAGACTCACAGCCGTGAGAGTGAAGCTATAGATCACCATCACGGCGATATAGATCACTGAGAAGACGCCGTCAAGCACAAGAGTGAGTAAACTGCCAGTGAGAAAATTACGGATGTTATTGAGCTCACCGAGGCGGGTTTGCAATTCACCCACAGGACGCTTATCGAAATAGCGCAAGGGGAGTCGTAACAGGTGCTGAATTACCTCAGAACCCAAAACGATGTCAATACGGTTTGTCGTGTCTGCGAATAGATAGGTGCGCACCGCTCCCAGCAACCCCTGGAACAGACTCACCAGCAGCAAAACAAGACCCAGGGTGTAGAGGGTGTCGAGGTTTTGCTGACCGATCACCTTGTCAAAAATCTGCTGCATCACCAACGGCTGGGCCAGGTTGAGCAGCTGCAACACCAACGAAGCCATCAGCACTTCGATCAGGCTGCGGCGGTATTTGCGAATCTGAGGATAAAACCAGGGGAGGCCCAGCTTGCGTCGCTGGGTGTCACGGCCGGGCTGCAACATCAACAGCCTCAGCCCGCCCGCCTCGCCGGTGAGCTGCTGCAGGGGCAGAACGACCCGGCCGTATTCCGGGATCACCAGCTTCACCTGACCGTTACTGATGTCGTGGAGCATCGCCGGCTGACCCATAGCCATGGCGAAGCAGGGGAACGGGGCCCGCGGCAGCTGCGCCTCGGGCAAATCCGCCAAGGTGCCCGTAAACCCGATCAAAGTTGAAAGATTGCCGAGCAATTCGAGGCTTGAAGCCCTGTTACCGAGGTTGTCTTTGGCGGCACGCTCAATCACGTCGCGGCGGAAGGGCGCCTGGTAGTAAAGAGCAAGCATTTCAAGACAGGCCATGGTCTGACCCAGGGGGCCGGAAGCGGTGACCTCCGGAATCAGGCGGCCGCGCAACCGTGGCACCCCAGCGGCGGCGGCGGACTCGATGCGCTCGCCCTGGGGTGATGGCAGGAGATCTGCATAGCGATCGTCATCCCATAGGGCCGCTTCAGGCCCGGCAGTGTCGATGATCTGCTCAGCGGGGCTCTCCATCAAGCGATGCCAAGGCTCACGCTCCACCCGCAGGAGCCGAAGTGGCTCCCCCACGGGGATCTCGGCCAACAGGGCTGGGTCGACCGGCTCGCCGATGGGAAGGGATCGGTCGCTGGTTTGACAGTCCCACAGCCACACCGCTCCATCCTCCGGAAGCCGACGCAGGTTTGGGTCCGCAATCACCTTCAGGTGGGGAAGCAGCTGGCGCAACACCTCCCGTTCGTTGGGTTCGGCATTGGGCCGTAAGCGCAGGCTGCGCTCAAGGGTGCTGATCAGCTCGGAGGGGGAATTGTTGGTGGCCAGCCAGTGGGCAAAAGCTTCACTACTGGCGCAGAGCTCGTAGAAATCAGCGGCCTTAAAACCCAACAATTTGAGAGGGGTGGCGGCGGTGAGCCACTCACAGGGGCTGCGGCGGACCAAACCCGACCAGCCCACAAGGTCGCCCGGTCGGGCATAGGCGAGCGTGACCGGGCGGCGCAGACCCGGGTCGTTGTGCAGCAGGCGGCCGCGCCCATCAACCACACAGAACCAATGCTCTGGAAGCCGATCGTGGCGCAACAACTCCTGACCCACGGTGCAGTGGTAGGGGAGAGCACGGGCGGCCAGCCAACTCAGGCGTTGCGGCTCAAGGGCAGCAAAAGCGGGAACCCGAGCCAGGAGGGTTTCCAGGGTGGAGATGGAGGGCTGACTCATTGGTCAGCATCGTAATGGAGCTCATCGAGGGGCTCTGCAGCCAATAGATGCTGTACACGGTTGTGCAAGAACCTATCGAGCTCCTCCTGAAGGAGCTGCTCGCGCATGGCGGCGTCGAAGCGGGCTGGCGTGAGTTTTTCCAGCCGCACAAGCACCTGCCATTCGCCGATCAATCGCGGCGGGCTGATCTCACCTGGGCGCAGTGAGCGCAGCCATTGGGCCAACTCGGGGGGCTGCAGCACACCAATCTGCATGGGCCCCATCACACCCTTGCGATGGGCTTCAGGGCCCTCACTGAATTGTTGGGCGGCTTCCGCAAAGGTGACCTCCCCTTCCTCGAGCCGGATCCACAACTCGCGGGCAAGGCCTGGGTCACGCACACGGATCAGGGAGTAAATCACCTCGTCACGAGCGCCCTGCCCCTCCAGGAAGCGCTCCTCCAAGCCGGGGCCAAACCGCTGTAGCGCAAAACGCCGCAATGCCTCTGGAACCCAGAGAAACAACTCTAGGTCACGCATGGTCCAACCACGCTGGTCAAGGGTTTCTTGAAGTGAATTATCCGCAAGGAACTTGTTACAGCTATCCTCAACCCAGGCAGTGTCAAGAGGGACAATCTGCGCTATTAATTCCTCGTTGTGACGACGCAAAATACGAGGCAACAATTCCATCCGACGAATTAGGCCGAAGGCTTCGTCAGGGGAAAAGAAGTGCAAAAGATCAAACATCGCATACACCCTTCATCTTAGAGATCGCCAGAGCGCCAATATCAAGCAAGAACACTTCATCGAGTGCCGAATAGACTTGCTGAATCACAGAAGCCCAGTCACCATGTGAGGTCTGGCGAAAGAGGCGCATGGAAGGATACCAAGGCGAGTCTGATCTGCCACGCAGCCAGCGAAAATCGGCATTAAGGGGCAACAAGAGCCAAGTCGGCTTATGAAGCGCACCAGCTAAGTGCGCAACTGCGGTGTCTACGGTGAGTACGAGGTCTAACTGACGAACCAGATGGGCGGTATCTGAATAATCATTAAGTATGTTATGCCATTCAGTGATAGATGGATGGCCGCGCCAACGCGCAATCTGATCAGTATCAGAACCGAACTGAAGAGAATGAATGGTAATTAGATCAAGATCAGCGAGCTGAACAAGCCTCGGCATTAACAGAGCAGCGGGCATGCTCTTGTGTCGGTACATCGCTTTATTGTCTGGATTAGAGGCCCAAACAAAGCCGATAGACAGACCTCCAGGGGGAGCAGGGACTAATAAATGATCTGGGGTAGGCTGATCCGTTGAAAGATAGGGCATTGGGGCAGGCACAGTGTGCAATTCAGTTCCGAAAACAAGCGGCAAACTCATCAGAGCGATATGAGGCCGTTGATCCGAAATGGGATCTGTACAGCCCAAGGGTTGCACGCGCTCACCAAGACCAGTCCAAGTACGCTGCAATTCAAGCAGACACGGACGAGTAAGGAATACAAAAGGAACGCCAGCAGCGTCCAGCAAAGCCAAATATCGACAAAATTGTATTGAATCACCCATACCCTGCTCGCTCCAGACCAGAAGAGGAGATTCTCCGGACTTGGGGAACTCACTGAATGAACGCACTCGAGGCCCCGCAGAAGGAATCTGCGAAGCATTGAAATCCTTGGAGCTGAATCTTGCCTCATAATACTCCCAACCTGGCCTATAACGACCAAGCAGAAGGTTCGCGAGTGCTAAATTAAAAAGCGAATTAGTTGAGCTATCCTCAAGCTGAACACCTTTCTCAAGATAGCGTATAGCCTCCTCAGCCTGTAGAGAACGCATGAGTGCATTCCCTAGGTTCAAATGACTCGCCGCATGATTCTGGTCAAGACCTATCGTAAAACGGAAACAACGTTCGGCCTGGTCGAACTGATCAGTGCCATAATGAGCAAGGCCAAGGTTGCACCACGCATCTGGCACAAAAGGATCAAGCTGAAGGCTAGTACGCAGATAGATGACAGCCTCACTATGACGATTTTGGTTGTTAAGACTAATGCCAAGATTATGCCAGACTGTGGCCGAATAAGGGTCTAGCTCCAAGCTGCGGCGGTAGAGAATCTCCGCTTCCTTGGGATCGGCATCCTTAAGAAGATTGCCGAGATTGTAATAGACGTCTGCTCGGCGGGGGTCAAGGAGGAGGGCTTTACGGTAATAGGTACGTGCTGCCTCCTCTTGTCCAGGTAGTTGACGTGCACACATGCCGGCAATAACAAGCCAGTTGCAATTGTGCAAGCCGGCAGGCTCGACCTCTCTGAGAGACTGCAAAGCCAGGTTGTAGTCATGTTGAAGGTAATAAGCCATGCCGACAGCGACTTGCCAGAGGGGATTTCCATCAAGCTGCTTGAGGGCCAAAGCTTTTGATATGACGAGTTCGTTGCTGAGTCGGCCGTTGCATAGGTCAGCCAGCAGGGAGTCTGGGGAGAACGGCGCGTGGGATAATTCCAAGGCAGATCCAGTGCTTTGGGATTTTGTGGCTTCGAAATCTAGTGACTGCAAGATCGATAAAGGAGACAGGGGCGCGAATCGGCAGAGAGCGCGATCAGCACTCTCCAAGGGCGAACTTGGACGTGCTCTCGAACTCTATCAACACACCCTCAACTGTGGGCCTATCGACGAAGAGAGCATCAGCGACGCCATCAACCTTGGGGCCCTTCTGCGAAAGCAAGGACATATGCAAACTGCTGCAGAACACTACCGGCGGTGGCTGCCTCAACTACGCCCAACACCCATCTTCAGCGTGAACGCCTGCAATTGCTTGCGGGAGATGGGGGCAAGTACTGAAGCCCTGAAGGTGGTGGAAAACTGCCTCCGGAGTCACCCTGACGATTCTCAGCTCCTGATCAGCAAGGCAGAATGCCTATTAGATCTTAAAAAACAGAACGCAAGCAGGAGCTTATTGGAGGGTCTGCTCATACAGAAGCCAAACCTGAGGAAGGCCTGGGTGGTACTAGGTGTCGTGCTAGCAGGCCAGAAGCGGTTAGAGGCAGCACTACACGCTTTTGAGCAAGCAGATATCCTTGGATCGGATGAAGGCGAGATGGCCGCGAACAGGATTAACCTGCTGAAAGATTTGGGCCGCCTAGACGAAGCAGAGGCTCATTGGAAAGAGCTGTCGGCCACCAAGCAATGCAAATTGGCGGTGCGTGGAGCACTAGCAGGGCTTCGCCTAGCTCAAAATAAGCCGGAAGTTGCAACTCAACTACTAGCTAAACTGTGCCAAGAACAGCCAGAGGAATCAAGTCATTGGCTGAACTGGGCCGCTGGACTCCGTAGTCTTAAATACACAGTGGCACCATACAAGGTGTTGCAGCGAGGACTTCTACACCATCCGGAAGAGTGGGATCTGCAAGAAGCTCTTGGGCAATCTCTCTCTGAAATGGGCGCAGAGAATGCGACAAAGAGACTTTGGGAGATACAAAGCACTGTGCAGTCGGAAGATGAATGGAAAGATGTTCATCTATTCAACCGCCAATTTGTAGGTATCAGTAGTGGTCTGATATCTGCCGAAGAGCGCGCGCAACAGGCACAGGATTGGGAGAGACGCAAATGCTCAAATGGGGTAGGAACACTATGGGCAGATCACCTGCTGGAGCCACTTAAAGACAGACCACTACGTGTTGGTTACCTGACGGCGGATTCCTGCAATCACCCCGTGGGGAGGTTTTTATTGCCAATCTTGAAGCAACACAACAGACGTCGAATAGAAACATGGATGTTGAATTGTGGGAATTATAAAGACTGGATTACTGCGCAACTTCGTGAAGCAAGCAATCACTGGGTCGACTTGAATCAGATCAGTGACAATCAAGCCGCACGTCTTATCGCTGACCTACGGCTGGATGTGATAGTAGAGCTGGGAGGGTTCACAGGTGGCAGCCGCATTGGGATACTGGCGCAAAGGGTAGCGCCTGTGCAGCTGAGTTATCTTGGCTATCCAGCTCCTACCTATCTGAAGTGCATTGATGGATGGATCGGTGACTCTGCACTGTTCAATGGATTAGAAACCACAGATCTCCATCCACACAAGTTGCTAAAAATCGGAGGGGGTTACATGGCGTTTGATCCAGGCGATGGCATTGATCTGCCCTCAAGACAAGCTGGCAGTCGCATTCGTTTTGGTTGTTTTAATCATGCACGCAAACTAAGTGACTCAGCCATTTGCCTCTTTGTAAAAGTGCTGAAAGCTGTCCCGCAAGCGGAAATCGTTCTCAAAAGCATCACATTTCATGAAACCGCGGAACGCAAACGCATAAAGAAACGCTTTGAAGAAGCAGGACTTGAGCCTGAAAGACTGATACTACTAGAATGGGTCAAAGGGGGCAAAAACCACCTAATGCGTTATAGCGAAGTGGATGTTGCCCTTGATCCCATTCCTTATGGTGGAGCCACAACAACATGCGAGGCGCTTTGGATGGGTGTTCCTGTCGTAACTCTCGCTGGGAGTGGAATGGCTGGAAGACTGAGTTGCAGTATTTTAGAGAGCGCTAGTTGCAATCAGTGGATAGCACATAGCGAATCAGAGTATCTAACGATTGCTGAAATACTGGCAAGTGAAGGCCCGCGTCAATTGGCTAGCAGACAAGTCTTACGAGAAAAAGTGGCCGGTAGCGCACTTGCTGATGCAAAACGGCTAGCACAAAGCCTAGAAGAATGTTACAGAAAAGAAAGAGAGTCAGTGCGAGGCATTTAATGCTTGGCTGATAGATGCAACATTGCACTGAAGGCAGTTTCCAGTTCTCGCATTAGATCAGCTGCATTGCCAATGGGGCTCGAGACAAGCGAATGACGCCATCTTGATCGATTCTGTCGTAGCCAATGAACATTCATCGCTTGCTGTATCGCTAGTCGCACATAAGACTGCTCTGATTCTGCAATCCATTCAAACAAACCGGCCCCACTCAAAACAGCTGTACTCATACGACTAACGTAATGACTGCCTGCCATGGTAATGACTGGACAACCCATCCAGAGAGCCTCGCAGGTTGTGGTACAACCGCCATTAGGCACAGGATCTAAAGCGACATCCATATGACGATATTGAAGTAAATGTTCTTTGCAACCTGCTGTTAACTCAAGCCAGTCCACACGTTGAGGGTCAAGACCATATCTCCTCATGCGACGCGCGAGGAGTTCTTGGGTGTAGGGATCCTCTGCTGAGTTAGCCTTGAGAACCAGTCGAGAATCCGGGATGGCAAGTAATATTTGTGACCATAATTGAATAGTTCGGTCAGAAAGCTTGCGGTTGTTATTAAAGCTTCCAAATCTGATTGGACCTACAGGAGGGTCTGTTACATGAACGCCTGCCTCTGGCAGTCCCAGAGGTGGTTGCCAAGCAATAAACGGCCTTGGTAAACGCCAGAGCCTTTCGGTACACCATTCAGAATGGCCATCTGGAAACAGAGCATGATCACCTAACCAATAATCCATGGTTGGCAAACCCGAAGTTGCAAAATATCCAAGATAATTGATCTGAACTTTTGCCAAGCGCGCAAGGAATCCAGCAGCAAAGTGACCACCAGTCCATCCCGCCAAATCCACTACGAGATCAGCACCAATTTCTCTTATTGCAGAAACACGGTCAACAGGCTGCAGGCGAGACACGTCTATAAGTTGAAGACCAGGGATTTCCTGGAAGCTCGAAAGATTAGATTGTGATCCGTGATCTTGTAGGCTAATTAAATGATGCTGATGTGAAAGCATTCCCCTTGATGCTTGAAAGAAATGCATCAAAAAGCGGCTCACTGGGTGAGGCGTAAAATCTGGACTAACCCATGCAATTCGCAATAGATCATTCGTCATGGGCGCGCTCATTTCCAGTGAGGAAGGTGGCGCTTTACACAGAATCTGTTGTGCCGGCGATGACTGGAGAGCAGTCACAAAGTTTGAAAGATGTTCTTTATGACGATGAGATTGCATGCTTGCCAAATGCAACACCAAGTTGCCACTTAAATCGGTATTGACCAAAGGCTGCCTCCATATTGCTGGATGCAAATATTCCAACCAATCTGCATTTCCACACTGCTCATATGAGCAGATTAGATTGGGCATGCCGGCCTTTGAGCGACCCAATGAGGCCCAGAGCTGCAAAGTCAGTGCACAGCGACGTGCATATGATGGCTGTCGCTGAAAGAGCTTAACGGCAGTGACATTATTCAGTAACTCGGGATGCTCTCCGTGCTTTAAAAGAGCTTCACGAGCAATTGGAACTATCTGGGGTATGCGGCGTGCAGCAATAACAAGCTCAAAAACCTGTGACTGCAATAAAATGGATTCTGGGGCAAACGTCAGTAACGGCTGAAGTAAATCAAAGGCGCTAGCGGAGTCTCCTCGAGCTTTTAATAATGCTGCATTTAGGCGCAGTGATTCCAAGCAAGAGGATGCAGGTGCGTTCAGAAGAAGATGCTCCGCGGACTGGAGATCATTATTAGCTAGACGTTCGGCAACGTGCACAAAGGCAAGGAGGGGATAACAGTTCTCATCTCTCCAAAAGTCAGAGGATAAACAAGCGACCTCTTGAAACCTCCCCTGTTGGATTAAGAGTTGGGCATACAACCAGCGGTATATCCAACTATCAGATGCCAAGCTATATATGCGCTGAATTAAAAGCTCACATGCAGAAAGAGAACCTTGAATAAGCCGTATTTGGGCTAGTAAGGCTAACAGTGCTGTGTTATCCCAGGATCCTTGATTGACCCTTGATTGTGTTGAAAGGAGAACTACTTCGGCCGCGCAAAGCTGATTACGTCTGATTAGAGCGGCTGCATGCTCCAAACTACCAGACTCAAAAGCTGACAAATCAAGCTCTTGGGGCCACGCAAGTAACAAGTCAAAGCAGCGTTCCATAAAAAAAGGGGGGCTAAAGCCCCCCTCAGCAATTAAAGGATTAATCAACCAAGAGCGGTGATTACAGAAGAACTCACAGTAGTGAAGATAACATTGGTAATGCCGTTGTTACCACCGCTGGAGTTTTGCGTTCCAGTGCCGTTGAAGAAGGTAATGGATCCACCGGTACCGAACGTGACCGTCGCGTTGGTATTGCCAGAGAACACATAACTAGAAGTTGCTCCCAAGCTGGCATCAACCGCAATAACAATACCACCATTGGTATTCGAGAAAGCAATGGAGTCATTGCCATCACCACTGCCGAAGAAGTAAGTGTTGTTACTGCCGGAAGTTGAGATGCTTGCTCCATCTGCAAAGCCGAAGGCGTTGGAGGCATTGGCGAAGAGCCTGATCGAATCATTGCCAGTACCACCAACAATCGATGCTCCGGTAACGACACCAGCGAAGAAGAAGGTATCAGCACCTGCGCCAAGGCTCACAAGACCGCCAGTCGCTCCGGTGAAACCGAAGAGGTCATTACCTGCACCGCCATACAGTGAAGAGGTGCGAATCGTGGCCCCGGAGCCGGTAATCACATCAGCGCCATCGGTCGAACCGTAGATGGTTGAGGACGTGATGGTGGAATTAAAGAGAATGGTGTCTGCGCCTGTACCACTTGAAATTGTGGAGGCTGTGATTGCACCTGCAAAGGCAAGTGAATCATTACCAGCACCGGCATTCAAAGTCACACTTGCGAAGCCACCAGCACCAAAGCTGAGAGTGTCAGCAGAAGATCCCGATAGGATCGTGGTGCTGTTGTACTCACCAGTGCCAGTAACTAAATTCGCACCTTCACCGGCATCAATGTAGGAACTGGTAGAACCAGTGAAATTCAAAGTGTCATTACCAGCACCAGCAAAGACTGTGGTACGTGAAATAACGTCGAGACTGATTGAGTCATCGCCTCCAGTGGTGTCGCCAGAATCACCAAAGACGGTGCCACCCCAGACAGCAGTCGAGAGGATAGTGTCATTACCCAAGCCGCCATAGAACTGGGAAGCGGTATTGATATTTGCACCGCTGGCAACAAGGAATAACGTATCGTTGCCGGACCCTGCATCTACGGTCGCTGAGACAAAGGAGCCCGTGACAGCAACAGAGTCGGACCCGGCCCCAGCAAACACAGTCGAGCTTAAAACCTGACCAGCAGAAGCGGAACTTCCGACATGAATTGTATCGTTGCCAGCACCACCAAAGATGGTGCTAGTCAGCAATGAAACGGCCCGGACGTTAATAGAATCATCACCACTCAATGTGGCAGTGAGATCAGATCCAAGAATCTGGGAATTTAAGAGTGCAGCAGTACTCTGCAGATTTAGTGTGTCATTTCCAAGACTACCAGCGAGGGTAGAGTAGGAAATGGTAGCGAAAAGAGGTGCTGCACTTATAAAGTCATTCCCTTGACCGCCGTAGACCTGGGATGCCAGCACATTACTGCCCAGAGCGATGGTGTCATTGCCACCGTTTCCATTAATCCAGGCTGAAGTTAGAGAAGAGACGAAGGTCAGGCTGTCCGAACCATCAAGCGAAGTATCGTCTAATGAACCGCCATACACCGAAGCGCCTGAACTCACTACACCATCAATCTTGAGGCTGTCATTGCCCAGGCTGCCACCAAGCATGCCGCTGGAAATGGTGCCGCTTACAGACAAAGAATCACTGCCTTGTCCGCCGTATACTGACGAAGCACGAACGTTGGCAAGGAACAGCGAATCGTTTCCTCCATTGCCATTAACAGTAACCTGTGTGGCGGTTTCAGCAATAAAGATGGAGTCATCGCCATCTGAGCTGGTGGAACCGCTATCACCACCCCAAACAGTTCCCCCAACAGCACCGTTGGCAAGAAGGATGGTGTCATTACCAGCACCACCCGCGAAGTAATCGTAGGAAGCGGTGGAAGTTATAGAAAGTGTGTCGTTGCCTGAACCACCAGCGATCGTTGAGGAAGTGAGGCCGACTGTTAAGAAAAGGCTGTCATTTCCAGCACCACCAAAGACCGAGGTGGAGGTGCCATCAATGATGAATTGAATCTGGTCGTTACCATCGCCGAGATTGACGATGTCATTGGTAACGGCGTTACCAAGGATAACGGTGTCATCGCCAGCAAGGGCGACGATCGAGTCGGCACCGCTCGAGCCCAAAAGGGTGTTGGCGGTGTCCGTCCCGAGAATGGTGTTGTAACTCGAAGACATGCTGACTTGGGTCCGTGGTGGGTGATTGAAGTGAACTCCTCACAACCGCACCCACCATGGGGGCGGCGTGTGCGT
>Ga0194130_10005807_pt1 | contig 14615 bp, 12 predicted proteins | sample TA2KigsurfametaG_FD_160084 | JGI IMG/M metagenome (GOLD analysis project Ga0194130, IMG submission 160084) | Freshwater microbial communities from Lake Tanganyika, Tanzania - TA2015050 Kigoma 12 surface | ecosystem: Environmental > Aquatic > Freshwater > Lake | place: Tanzania: Lake Tanganyika... | reverse complement strand
AGGAGCGCGAGGTGGGCGAAGGTGGGCATCCCCTCCGTCTCCAGTCCGGGACCCGCGGCCTCCACGCGCACCCAGCCCGGCCCTTGTTCCCGCACCACGCCACGCCGCAGCTCGGCCACTTCGCGGGCGAGCAGCGCCTCGTATCCGGCCTGGCAGGTCAGCAGCATCGCGTGGACCCTGCCGCGCGCCACGGACGCGGCGATCTCAAAAGCGGCCGGTGAAACGTCACGCCGCGCCCCGCGGCACCACGCCGATGCCGGGCCGGTTACGCAGCACGATCCGACCGTCGGTGAACCCAATGCCGTCGAAGCAGTCGTTCCCGATCAGCAGCGCGCCGTCGAGGTCGGCCCAGTCCACCAGCGGCGAGAGCTGCGCCGCGGCCGAAACCGCGCATGAAGTCTCCGTCATGCACCCAAGCATCACTTTCAGCCCGAGGGCGCGCGCCACGGTGATCATCCGCCGCGCCTCCCCGAGGCCCGTGCACTTCATCAGCTTGATGTTGATCCCGTCGAACACGCCCCGCAGCCCGGGCACATCGGCCAGGCGCTGCACGCTCTCGTCCGCGTAGAGCGGCAACGGGCTCCGCTCCCGCAGCCACGCCGTTTCCGCCAGCTGTTCCCGGCCCATCGGCTGCTCGACGAACTCCACCCCATGACCCGCCAGCCACGTGATCCGCCGCAGCGCGTCCTCGCGGTCGCGCCACCCCTGGTTCGCATCAACGGTCAGCGGCACGGCCGTCTCCGCACGCAGGGTTTCGATCATCGCCTGGTCAGTCGCCCAGTCGCGGCCCAGCTTCACCTTCAGGAGGCGGTAGGGCGCCGCCTCGCGGACCTTCGCCCGCACGACCTCCGGGACATCGATCCCGATGGTGAAGGACGTCAGCGGCGCCCGCGCCGGATTGAGGCCCCAGAGGCGGTGCAGCGGCTGGCCCACGCTCCGGCCGATCCAGTCGTGCAGCGCGATGTCGACCGCCGCCTTGGCGGCCGCGTTGCCCGGCGCGAGGGCGTCGAGCGCCGGCAGGATCTCCTCGGTCTGGAACGGGTCCCGCACCGCCCCGAGCAGGGGCGCGGCCAGCCGCAGGAAGGCGTCGACGGACGCCTGCGTCTCGCCGAGGTGCGGCGGCATCGAGGCCTCGCCGTGGCCCGTCACCCCGTCGCGCTCCAATTCGACCAGCATCGCCGGGGTCGAGGTGCGGGTGCTCCCCGCCAGACCGAACGCGTGCCGGAGCTGGAGGGTGTAGGGGCGGTGGCGCAGGATCATCCGGGTCGGCAGTGCAGCCGCGGCCGGCCCGCACGCCAAGCCCGGATCACGGCCACTGCGGACTGGCCCCCGCCGCGCCAGGCTGCCTGACTCCGCGCCGCTTGCCCCCGCCCGCCCCACCCTCCCCCGCCGCCGCGTGGCGCAACGCGCTCGGACCCGGCTTCGTAGTCGCCGCCACGGGGGTGGGCGCCGGGGACCTCATCGCCGCGAGCGTCGCCGGCCGCCGCTTCGGCCTCGCGGTGCTGTGGGTCGTCGTGCTCGGGGCCCTCTGCAAGGGGGTGCTCAACGACGGGATCGCCCGGTGGCAACTGGCGACCGGCACCAGCCTGATCGCCGGTTGGACGCGCCACCTGCCGCGGGCGGTGGCCTGGTATTTCCTCGCGTTTCTCGTCCTTTGGGGCGCCTTGGTCGCCGCGGCGCTCACCGCGGCCTGCGGCGTGGCCGCGCACGCGTTTTTCCCCGAGCTGCCGGTGCCGGCATGGGCGGCGCTGCACGCGGTTGCCGGCTACGCGCTGGTGCGCTGGGGGCGTTACGCCCGCTTCGAGCGGCTGATGTCGTGGCTGACCGCCGCGATGTTCGTGCCGGTGATCGGCTGCGCGTTCCCGCTGCTCGCGGACCCGGGCGGGTTCGTGCGCGGGCTGCTCGTGCCCACGGTGCCAGCCGGCTCCGCTGGCTTCCTGCTCGGGTTAATGGGGGGCGTGGGCGGCAGCGTCACCCTGCTCTGTTACGGTTATTGGATCCGCGAGAAGGGCTGGCAGGGCCCGGCGGCGCACCGGCGTTGCCAGGCTGACCTCACGGTCGCCTACACGCTCAGCGGGGTGTTCGGGCTTGCGATGATCGTGATCGCCGCAGGCGCCTCCCCGGGGGACGCCTCCGGCAACTCGCTGGTCGCCGCCCTCGCGGCGCGGCTCGGCGAGATCCTCGGGCCCTCCGGCCGCGCCTGCTTCCTGCTCGGTTTCTGGTCCGCCGTCTTCACTTCCCTCCTCGGCGTTTGGCAGGGCGTGCCATACCTGTTCGCGGACGCGTGGCACCAGCTGCGCGCGAGACCCCCTGCCACACCCGTCTCCGCCGCCGACCCCGCCTACCGAGCCTTCCTCGCCGGCCTCGCCTTCCCGCCGCTCCTGCTCCTCCTGTACCAAAGCCCGCTCGCGCTGGTCGTGCTCTACGCGATCACGGGGTCCTTCTTCCTCCCGTTCCTCGCCACGGTGCTGCTGGTGCTGAACAACCGCGCGGATCTGCTCGGACCACTGCGCAACGGCCCCCACGCCAACGCGCTGCTCGCGCTCTGCCTCGCGCTCTTCTTCGTGCTCTTCGTGCTGGAGGCCCGGGACGCCCTCTTCCCGCGCTGAGGCGCACGGCCAGCCCCGCCCGCGGGCCTCAGCGCTTGGCCTTGCCCTGCTTCTCCGCCCGCTTCGCCTGCTTGGCCGTCACGCGTTCCTGCCGCAGGTGCGCGGGCCGCGCCTCGGCGTACTGGTCCAGCACGGCCTGCAAGGCGCGGGCGGCAACGGCGGGCTCACCGGGCGCCGCTGGCAGCGAGAGCGGCTGGCCCTGCTCGAAGGGATCCGCCTGCAGATCAAAGAACCGGCCGTCCCGGTAGAGCTTATAGCGCGTCCCAAGCGCGAATTCAAAGCGCGCCACGGGGCCGCCATCGGACGCGTACCAGCAGTAGATCGCCTCCCGCGGCGCCCCCGGCCGCCCCTGCAGCTGCGGCCAGAAGCTACGCCCGTCGGTCAGCCGGTCCGCCGGCGAGGTCACGCCCGCTGCCTCCGCCAAGGTCGGGAGGAAGTCGACGCTCGCGACGAGGTCCCGGTTCACGCTTCCCGCCGGGATCCGGCCCGGCCAATGCGCGATCAACGGCACGTGCGTACCCCGGGCGTGGCTCCGGCCCTTGCCGCCGGGATAATCCTGGCCCTTGAACCGCGACGTCAGGTCCACCGCGGTACCATTGTCGCCTAGGAACAACACCAGGGTATTCTGACGCAGGCCGAGGGTGTCGAGGTGGGATTCCAAGTCACCGATCTGCCGGTCCATATAGGCCACCATATCGGCGAAGTGCGCCGGGCTCTGGTTGCCGCGCTCGCCGACACGGGGGGCCCACTTGGGGCTGTCCGGCGTCGGCTGGAACGGGCTGTGCGTGAGCATCATCGGGTAATAAAGGAAAAAAGGCCGGTCCCGGTGCCGCCGGATGAAGTCGAGGGCGAAGGCCTGCACCTCGCGGGGGCCGTAGCTGCCGGGAAAGTCCACCGGTTGCCCGTCGCGCTCGAAACCGGGGTTACCGTAACGGGAAGCCCTCCGGAGATGATGCCAGAGGAACGCCTCGTCGAAGCCGAAGTGCCGCGGGGAATCCGGCTCTGTGCCCAGCTGCCACTTGCCCGCCACCGCCGTCCGGTACCCCGCGTCCCGCAGCACGTGCCCGAAGGTCACCGCCCCGCGGTCCATCGCGCCGAACTCCACGTAATTGCGGACATTGTAGAGGCCGGTCATCAACTGCACCCGGGTTGGGGTGCAGAGAGGCTGCACGTGGCAGCGCTCAAACCGCATCCCCGTCGCCGCCAGCCGGTCGAGATGGGGGGTGCGGTAGGATTCGCCGCCGTTCGCGCTCACGCACTCATAGCCGAAGTCATCGGCCATGATCAGCACGATATTCGCGGGCCGGGCGGCCGCTACGACGGCCAGCCCCCACAGGGCCGAGCAGAGGGTCAGAGGGTGCATCCCGAACCCTCACTCCAACGGATGCACTCCCGCCCGGGAAGCGGGAAATCGCTCGGGCCAAAACTACCTTGCCCCGCCCTGATCTTGGGTATCCCTGCTGTCCAACCCTCGCGGTCCACCGTCGCTGGACTGACGGGCGTTGGCACTTGCTGACCTGCCGCATCGCCGGCCCCTTGCGCGCCAGCTAGGCGGTGGTGCCTCTGCCGAAATCCAGCAGTTTCCGGGATCCGACCTTCAGACCGGACCGGCCGGAGCCTTTCGAAGCCGCTCCGCGCCAAGGGCGACGACGCAGTTAGAGCCATCGGCGGTGCCCAACCACCTTGGAGCCAGCGAGCCGAATTCGCGTTCAACTGCCCGGCGAAGCCCCCCAACCTCGATCACCAGCACCCCTTCCACCGCGAGATGGCGCGCCGCTTGCCGGATCAAGGCGCGGATCACCCGCATGCCATCTGCTCCACCGTCGTGGGCCGACCGGGGTTCGGCCGCGAATTCTGGCGCCTGTCGGTCCACGTGGGCGCTGGGTTCGTAAGGCGGGTTGCTCAGGATCAAGTCGTAGGGTCCGGGGGTAACGTTGGCCAGTACGTCACTTTGGCAGAAGCGCACCCGGGCCTCCAGGCGGTGGGCGCGCAGGTTGATGGCCGCCACCTCCAAGGCAGCGGGCGACAGGTCGCATCCCACCACCTCCGCGTCGGGGAAACCGTGCGCGAGCAACAGAGCAAGGCAGCCGGAGCCGGTGCAAACGTCGAGCATCCGCCGGCCGGGCCGCTGCACGGGCAGCAGTTCGGCCAGCATCGCGGGGATCATTTCCACAAAGTAACTGCGGGGGATGATCACCCTCTCATCCACGTGGAACCGATGGCCTCCCAGCCAAGCCTCGCGGGTGAGGTAGGCGGCCGGCACCCGCTCCAGCAGCCGTCGGCGCAACACCCGCTCCAGCCCCTGCCGCTCCCCGGTGGTCAACGGGCGCGACAGCACGGACTCCGGCGCGTTCAAGGGCAGCCGCAGCCCGTGCAGCAACAGATACAGGGCCTCGTCGTGGGCCGTCGCGGCGATCTGCCCAAGGGCCGCGCCGAAGTGCAAATAGGCCCGTTCGGCCGCCTGCAACCACTCCCCGGCCGTCCCCGCACGCGCAACGCCCGCCCAGGGATCACCCGCCCCGCGCCTCATTGGGACCCACGACGTGGGAGTGGTTCTGGATATGCTCCGGGCAATAGCACTGGTCCCCGGCGCACTTGGAGCAGTAGCGGAAGTCCAGCTGGGGATGGGTTCGGTCGTTCTTGCCGCAGACGTGGCAGACGTGCCTCGGCCGTTCCGCCTCCTGCTCCCGTTCCTCGCGGCGCGCCGCCTGCCGCCGCCCCTGCCGCCGGGTGCGGAGGATTTCCGGTCCAAAAAAGACGAGAAAAGTCACCACCGTCGCGCCAATCTGCAGGCGCTCGGCGAGACCTCCCCGGACAAATTGAACACCATTGAGTGCCCACGCGATGATCGCCAGCCACTTGATCTTCACCGGCAGAATGAAGAACAAGAGAATCTCGAAGTCCGGATGCAAGAAGGCGAAGGCCAGGAAAACGGATCCCAAGATGAACAGGTTCGAGACTTCGTGGAAGGGCGTGGCGAACGAGCAGACCACGGTGAGGAACCAGCTCAGGCCTAGGTAAAGGTTGAAGCGGAACGCCCCCCAGTGCTCCTCGAGCGCCTCGCTCATCAGGTAAAACAGGTACCACCCGAACGCCGTGAAGACGAAGCCCAGCGCGCCGCCCGGGATCGGGACTACGAGCAGGAAGGATAAGATCCGCCACCACTCGCCGGCCTGGAGGACCAGCGCCGGCGCGTAGTCGAGCGCGTCCGGATGGAGCAGACCGCCCAGGGTGCAGAGGAAGACGAAGACCTGCGCACCCACCAGATACAACCCGAGGTGGGGCAGGGCGAAGCGGCCAAGCAGGCGTTCGAGGCGGTCGAGCGGAGACATCAATTCCTCCAGCGTGCCCGCGGCCTCGGTCCCGGTGCAAGCCAAGGGCGGTCGAGCTTCATTTCTTCTCCGCCTCCGCCAACCGGGGCAGCAGCCGCGCCTTCTGGCCCTGCAACGCCGGCTCGTCGACCGTCTCCAACAGCGCCCGGGCGTGCTCCAAGCGGCCCGTCTTCAGGCAGATGTTCGCCGCGTGCAGCCGCATCGTCTGTCGCTCGACGGACGACGGGGCCTTCTCCTCGAGAAAGCTCCACGCCTTGAGGGCTGCCTCCCAGTCGGGGCGCTCCAGATCGTAGAAGGATTCCGCGAAGCGGTAGGCAAAGGCAAAGCGGTCCGGCGCCAGCTCCGTGGCCCGCTGGAAGGCATGCTGCATCGCGGCGTCCAGCGCCGCGCGGGTCCATTGGCCCGCCTTCAGGAAATCCTCGCGTGCCTCCGCCAGCAGTGTTCCGAGCTGGTAGTGGTACAGAGGCTCGTTCGGTTCGAGCTGGATGGCCGCCAGAAAGTAAGGCGCCGCCTGCAGCGGCTGACCTTCCTCCGCCAGCATCGCGCCCAGCTGGTTCTTCACCAACGCGATATCCGGATCGAGCTGATTGGCCTTAAGCAGCATCGCAATCGCCTCTTTGCGCATCGCGGTCTTGCTCAGGAGGTAGCCGTAGGCCGCGTAACCGGCCGCGAATTCCGGATTTTCCCGCAACAGCAACTCGTAGTCGTGGGTCAGGCGCTGGAGTTGCTGGCGAATCGAGGGCAAGTCCGCTTTCTCCCCCTGCCGCTCCGCGTCGGCAAAGATCTCCTTCTGATGCTCTACGATCCGGCGCAGCGTCCGCTCAGCCATCGTTTCCCGCACCGCCTCGGCCGCCTCCACCGGAGCGACTACGGCGAGCACCCAAACCAGCGTCAGGACAAGGCCTCGGCAATGAAAGCGAGCTACTTTAACACCCGCGCGACCGAAGCGGGCCGGAGCAAATGCCATTTTCAAACCCGTTTCCTCGCCTACTTCTCCACCTCGTCGCCGTCCTTCTTCGCCATCACGACGTAGTAATCCTTGTAGGACTTGTCGTAGTACTGGGCATAATAGTAGCCGGAAACGGCGAGATTAAGGCCATTGATCACCGCGCCGAAGTTGGGCACGTTAGATTCCATCAGCTTGGCGGCCGCGAAGCGGGCCGCCTTGCGGCGAACCTTATTGAAGAAGATCGAGAAGAGGGAACCATCCACCAACGGGAGAATGATGAGGGCGTCGCTCACCGCGGCCAGCGGCGGGGTATCGATAAATACCCGGTCGTAGCGCTTCCGCAGGTCTGCGATCAGCAGCTCCACGCCCTTGCTGTTCAGGACCTGCGTCGGATTCTTCGCGCGGCCACCGGACGTGATGACATCCAAATTGGGATACACATTCCGGAGCACCACCTCCTCGACGGTCGCCGTGCCGGCCGCGACGTCGATCGTGCCCTTCAGGTTCTCCAAGCGAAGGGACTTGTGGATATTCGGCTTCCGCAGATCGCAGTCGAGGATGACTACCTTTTCGCCGTGGGAGGCAAAGGTCAGGGCTAGGTTGGTGGTGACGAAAGATTTCCCCTCACCCGGGATCGTGCTGGTCGTCAGGATACACTTGGCGTTCTTGCTCTCGTCCTTCAACCGCAGGCTCGAATGCAGGGTTAGAAACGCCTCCGCGACTTGTCGATCCGCGTTCGTGGCCACGATCTGAGCCCGGTCCGCGGGCTCCATACGCTTGATTTGCGGAATGATCCCGATGAGGGGGAGGCCCACGAACCCCTCAACGTCATAGGAGCTCTTAACCCGGTCATCAATAAAGGCCACGAAGAACGCGAAAGCGAGGCCGAGGCCCAAGCCCCCGACCACCCCCAGCCCGAGATTGAGCGGTACGTTCGGCGAAAGGGGCTTGTTCTCCTCCGCCGGTGCCGCCTGGTCGACGATCCGAGCGTTCTGCACCGCGAAACCGCTCGTCATCGTCGTTTCGCGGGAGCGCGCGACGATGCCCTGCAGAATCTGGTTTTGAGTGAGGTATTCGCGCTCGATCTGACTGTATTCCACCCCAATGCGGTCGAGCTCCAAGGTTTCCGCCTTCTGCTTTTCCAACTCCTGCGCGCGCGCCTGGAAGTACCGCAGGGCACTTTGATACTCGGACTCAACCTGATCGCAGATGGAGGCGATGGCTTTTTCCAGCTCCAGCTTGTTCTGATCGAACGATTTCGTCGCGGCGATCATGTCCGGATGCCGCTCACGGTAGCGCTCCTTAAGCTTCGCGATCTCGATCTTGCGGGCGGCCAGCTGGGTCTCCAGCCCCTCAATCAGACGCTGGCTCGCGATGAACGACAGGCCCGTCAGCTCTAAGTTTTTCTCTCGGTACTCCTTGATCTGGTTGCGGCGGGTTTCCGCCGACTGGAGGGCCACCGCGGCTTTTTGTGCCTCGAGGTTCGCGAGCTTGAGGGACTCGCTCACGATGTCTTTCCGCTGATCGAGGGAGACCGTCTTGTTCTTCTCCTTGTAGGCTTGGAGCTTCTGGGCCAGCTGGTCCACTTTCTTGCGCTGGTCGTCGACCGTCACCTGCAGCTCGTCGACGGCGCGGGACATATCGGCGCTGCGCAAGCGCTGGTTATGGTTGAGGTATTCCTCGGCGAAGAGATTTGCGACCTTGGCCGCCATCATGCGATCCGGGTGCTGGTAAGCTACCGTGACCACCAGCGTAAGCCGCTGCGGGATCACCTTTCGACTTTTGCTGATGGTCCGCAGAAGGAACGTCGCGTCCTTCACCTCCTTCTCATAAGGGGCCATGAACGCCTTCAAATCCTCACCCTTCAGGCGCTCGGCCACCCGGCGGATCAAGGTCGCGCTTTCGATCACCTTAATCTGAGTATTGAGATCCTCGGCCGAACGAATGTCGTTATCGACCACCTGCTGCACCCCGGGCATCGGCGTGGCGTCACGCCGCAGGATCTGAACGGTGGCCGAGGACTGGTAAATTTTCGTCTCGCTGAGGGTATAAACGAGGGAGCTGGAAAAGACCACGAGGAACACTACTACGATGTACCAGATGCGCTCGCGCAGGATTAAGAGGTAATCCTGGAACGTCCGCTGGACTTGGCCAGCGCCCGCATCCCCGGAATCGCCGTAACCAACCGCCGAATAGCCGGCGTAGGATCCGCCGTAACTGTAGCCGTAGGAACCAGACGCCTGCTGGGTGTGTTTATCGCCAGTTTCCTTGGACATGAGTGGATTCAGAACGCGCGCTCGGGAACGAAGATCACGTCGTCCCGCTGTAGGGCAATCGCGTCGCGACCACCGCGCTTCATCAGGGCGTCCACGTCAATCTCCTCGACCACCGTCTCGCCCTCGGCCGTCTTCCGGGTAAGACGCACTTTTCTCAGGTCCGCCAAACGGTTCTGGCCCCCGGCCAGCGCGATGGCCTCAACGACGGTCAGCCCCTTCTCCTGCGGAAAAAGCACGCGGCCCGCGTTATTGACCTGACCGACCACGTTCACACTCCGTTCGGCATACTTGACCACGATCACGCTGACCTGCGGATTGACGAGATAATCGCGGTCGTAGGCAGTCCGGATGACCTCCTCCGCCTGCCGGGCCGTTCGACCACGCAGGTTGACAGAGTTGACCAGCGGCAGACCGATGGTGTGGTCGTCGCTGATTTTCACCGACTCCATCTGCTTGTTCAGGTCGTCGTGCTGAAAAATGAAAATCCGCAGAAGATCTTGTGGTTGCAGCAGGTACTCCCGATCCGGCGCCGCGGCAGGAGCCTCCGCGCGCCCGGCCGGTGCGCTTGGCTCAGCGGGCTGCGCCCCAAAAGCCGGCCCAGGCGACACGGCCGCCGGGAGCAGGGCGAGGACGAGGAAGCGCAAAGTAGGGAACAAGGTCATTCAAAAAAGAAAAAGGGAGAAGACCGTCACGATCTTCTCCCGCCGGAAAGTGAAAGCCGCAACCAACGCGTGCCCTCGCCCGAAGAACCTCAGTAGCGGAAATTCGCGGTGATCGCGAAGATGTTGTTCTTAAACTCCGCAGCCGCGAGCGGGGAGGAATAATTCCGGTACTGATAGGAACCACCGACGCGAACATTGGCATTCACCGTGTAGGTCGCCCCCAGATCGCCTTCGAGGAAATCGTCCGTCCGTCGGGAGTACCCGAGACTGCGGAGGCTGAGGCCTGCCCTGACCGCCCATTCCGCGGAGATCGCAGTGGAAACCGCGCCGCCCACCACGAAATTCTTCAACTGCTCACCCTGAGGGCTAGTGCTGAAGTCGTTCGAGAGGTTGAAATCAACTTTCGTCTTGGGCGACACTTCGTAGGTGAACCCGGACTCGACGCCCAGCAAGGTATCATCCCCACCCCGGTCCAACTTCCGCGTGTTCAGACCGATGGCGAACCGTCCCTTGAGTTTGGGCGAAAACTCGCCCCGCGCGCCAATATTGAAGAAATGATCGGTGGAATCCGAGCCGATGTCGACCCGGTAGTCGCGGTAGCGGTACCCCACGCTGAGGTCGGTCTTATCGGTCCACTTATAGAAGACGTCGATCGGAACGCTGAGGCTGTCGGAGTCCGTGAAACCGCGGCGCTTATAGTTCTCGTGGGCGAAGGTGATCCCCGCGCCGATGCGCGTCAGCTGGGAGACTTCCACCTCGGTGGTGGCACCGGTGTTGAACACGTCGCGCCGGATGAGCCCGCGGACGAAGGCCGAATTCTGGTTTTGCTCTACGTAGCCCACGTCGAGGCCTAGACGCATCTTACCGTCATCGAACACCGAGCGGAAGTTTCCCGCAAAGAGATTGGTGTTTAGCTTACTGTTGTCCGAATAACTGGTAAACGTGTCGACCAGACTGAGTACGCCTTGAAGTTGCGCGTTCTTGCCGAAGGTTAGGTCGACCCCCGGGGCAAATTCAAAAATCAGGTCGCTCTCGGCGCGGGAAGCAAGTAGCACGTTATCGTCGGAGCGAACTCCAAGCTTGCCCGTGAGAAACAGCTCGGCGCCATCGCCGATCGCCAAAAAGGGGGCCGCTTGCAAACCGGCAGCGAGAGCTACGGAAACTAGACTGAGTCGGAACGATTTAGTCATAAGAGACAGAGTGAGGATGAAGAGTGAAGATCGGGCGTCGAGAAAAAACTCAAGGGAAGTGGAGGAAAGGGGGGCCCTTAGGAAGAGCCAGATTCCGGAACCTCGTGAAACTGCGAAGCTCCCTCCCCGAAAGGACTAAAATCTTACATGGGATTTCATTACAACGGGCTTGTTTGACATGCACCCTCGAAAAAACAGGCCAAACTTCTGGTCGGCAAGCGTTTTCGCTCAAGCGATCGTCGACGCCGACGTTCCGCGAACCGTGCCCTAAAAATCGATGCAGCTCATAACCCTGCGTTGCAATCCCAGATGCAAAGCAGCAGCGCCAAAGATTCAAGGCCCGACAAACGGGTCGGGGATGGCTTCGGGGTCTTCGGGGACCCCAGTTACGAACACGCGCCGCCGCAGGGTCACGCTAGCGGGCGCGCGCGCAGGACGCGCTCTAGCTCCACCAACAGGCGCTCGTTCTGGGCGGCGTTGCCAACCGAAACCCGGATCCACTCCGGTAGGCCGTAGGATCTGACCGGCCGCACGATGACGCCGCGGGCCTGCAAGTCACGGAACACGCGCTCGCCATCCCCCACGCGCACGAGAACGAAGTTGGCGACACTGGGGACCTGCGCGAGGCCCAAGCGCCCGAAGGCGGTTCCCAATTGGAGTAGACCTGCCCGGTTCTCCCGGGCGCAGCGCGCCGGGAACTCGGCATCCTCGAGCGCGCCCAATGCCGCCGCCTGGGCGATGGCGTTAACGTTGAAGGGCTGGCGCACGCGCTGCAGCAGACCCGCCAACTCCGCTCCGGCGTAGCCGTAGCCGATGCGCAGCGCGGCCAAACCGTGGATCTTCGAGAAGGTCCGCAAGCCGATGACCTTACGCCCTTCCGCGAGCAGCGGCCGCAGGTCCGGAGGGTTCTCCAGATAATCCGCATAAGCCTCGTCGATCACCGCCAGCACGTGGGGCGGCAGCGCGCGCACGAAGGCCAACAGTTCCGCCGCCTCGTTGGCGGTGCCCGTGGGGTTATTGGGGGAACAGACGCAGACCAACTTCGTTCGCGGCGTGATCGCGGCTGCCATCGCCGGCAGATCGTGCCTCCAATCCCGCAGTGGAACCTCCACCGGGCGCGCCCCGAACAGCAGCGTCACCAGCTTGTAGACGACAAACGCGGGGTTTCCCATCACCACCTCATCGCCCGGGCCCAGAAACACGTGGCCCAGCAACTCGATGATCTCATTGGAGCCATTGCCCACGACGAACTGCTCCGCGGTCAGCCCGTGAACGGCCGCCAGCCGGTGGCGCAAGTCGTAGCACCCTCCATCGGGATAGAGCTCCCCATGGGCCAGAGCCTGGGTCGCCGCCGCCACCGCCCGGGGGGAAGGCCCACAGGGGTTCTCGTTCGAGGCCAGCTTCAGAATGCCCGCCGGATCGAGGCCCAGCTCCCGGGCCACCGCCTCAATGGGTGTGCCCGGCTCATACCTGGGCTGCGTGAGCACCGCGGGCCGGACTAGGGCGGAAAGTTGCATTCCGCGACTGCAGCACGAACGCAGGCTCCCGCGGAAGCCCAAACTGCGCCCCTGCCCCGCCGGGACCCTCAGGGCTGCAGGACCCGGATCTTAATGTTCCGGTACCAGCAGTCGTCGTTGTGGTAGGTCAGCAGGAGGTGGCCGTCGATCTTGTCGCCGAAGCCCGCCTCCTGCTTAAACTTGCTTCGGGCGATGCCCGCCTTGACCTCGGCGCTGCCAAGCTCAAACGCCAACACTTGGCGGCCGTTCAGCCAGTGCTCCACGCGCTGGCCGCGGATCACGAGGCGGGAATTGTTCCATTCACCCGGCGGACGCAGCGGTTTGTCCGCCGCCGGCGCCAGCACCTCGTAGAAGGAGGCCGTCTGCCGCTGCGGGCCGAGCTTGCCGTCCGGGTGCCCGGCATCGTCGATCATCTGGTACTCCGGCCCCGGCGACTTCGGGCGATCCTCGGTCACGAGGTACTTCAGGCCGTTGTTGCCCCTGGCGAGCAGCTTCCAGTCCCAGCTGAGCTCGTAGTCGCGGAACTTGCGCGCGGTGATGGGTTGGTCGCCCTTGGCGTTGGGGAGGCAATGGAGCATCCCGTCCACGATCTCCCAGCCCTTGATGGGCTCCGACGCCGGTTTGCGGTAGGCGCGCCACCCGGTCCAAGTGCGACCGTCGAAGAGGAGTTCCCAACCCGCCTTGCGCTCCTCCGGAGTGAGAGTGTTGTCGGCGGCCGGGGCGAGGCTGGCGTTGAGCGCAAGGGCGAGGACGAGGGAAAGGGGTTTCATACGCGGGAGGGACGCTGGGGCATCCGGCGCGCGATGAGAAGCCCGGAGATGCGCCGGCCCGGAAACGGCTTGTTCCGCCCCGGCGCGGCGCGTACGGCTTGGCCTCGCGTGAGCCACTCCCCCCACCCGCACGTCGTCGTCCGCGGCCTGAGCAAGGCCTACGGCGGCCAAACGGCCGTACGCACGGTCGACCTCGAGGTCGCCGCCGGGGAAATCTTCGGCCTGCTCGGGCCTAATGGCGCGGGCAAGACCACCACCCTCGAATGCCTCGTGGGCCTGCGGGAGCCGGACGCCGGCGAGATCCGCATCTGCGGCCTCGACGCTCGGCGCCAGACTGGCGCCATCCGCCAACACCTCGGCGTCGCCCTCCAGAGCACTGCACTGCCGGAACGGATGACGCCCCGCGAGGCGCTCGGGCTGTTCGGCCGGTTCTACGCCCACCAGCGACCGGCGGCGGAACTCCTAGCTCGCTTCGGGCTGACCGAACAGGGCGACCAGGCGTTCGACCGCCTCTCCGGGGGCCAGCGGCAGCGGCTCGCCCTCGCCCTCGCCTTCGTGAACCAGCCCGCCGTGGTGTTCCTCGATGAACCCACCACCGGCCTTGACCCGCAGGCCCGCCGCGATCTCCACGCGCTAATCCGCGGCCTGCGGGACGAGGGTTGCGCCGTGGTGCTGACCACCCACCTGCTCGATGAGGCCGAGACACTCTGCGACCGCGTGGCGATCATCGACCGGGGCCGCGTCGTCGCCACCGGAGCCCCGCGCGACCTAGCGGCCGACTCCCGGCGGCGCCAGTCCGTGACGCTCCGCGCCCGCGGTCTCCCGGCCTCGGCACGGCTCGCGGCCCTGCCCGGCGTGAGCGGCTGGGTGGCGGCGCCGGACGGCGGCACCTTCGAGACGGAGGATCCCGCCGCGACGCTGGCCGCCCTCGCGCCGTTGCTGGCCGCGCCGGGCGTGGAACTACTAGATCTGCAGGTGCGCCGCGCCACCCTGGAGGAAGTGTTCCTGCAACTGACGCGGGAGGATCACGGATGAACGCCCTCCTCGCCCACCTGGGAATGTCGATGCGGCTCCATTTCCGGAACCGGATGGCGCTGCTCTACGGCTACCTGTTCCCGGTGATCTTCCTGATCGCCTTCTACGTGCTCTACCGGCACGAGCGCGTCCCCCTGCTGCGCCATATGGGGGAATTGCTCACGGTGGCGGTGCTGGGCGGGGCCTGCTTCGGGCTGCCCACGACGCTGGTCGGCGAACGGGAACGCGGCGTCTGGCGGCGCTACCGCCTCACCCCGGTGCCCACCTGGGCCTTC
>Ga0194130_10005802_pt1 | contig 14620 bp, 13 predicted proteins | sample TA2KigsurfametaG_FD_160084 | JGI IMG/M metagenome (GOLD analysis project Ga0194130, IMG submission 160084) | Freshwater microbial communities from Lake Tanganyika, Tanzania - TA2015050 Kigoma 12 surface | ecosystem: Environmental > Aquatic > Freshwater > Lake | place: Tanzania: Lake Tanganyika... | reverse complement strand
GCGACAGGCTCTTCTGGAGGACCATGGTTGGACAATCCATCGGATCTGGAGCCTCGACTGGTTCCAGGATCCCGGGAGTCAGATCCGTCGACTGGAGACCGCCCTCCGCACTGCACGGTCGTCGACGCCAGAACTCAATCGATCCTCGGAGCAACCCCCTCAACCAGTTCCGGAACCGATCCGACGGACCGATGCACCGGATCCCGGGGAGGCCGCAGGGGGGGATGTGGTGCACTACGAGGAGGCGTGCCCGGAAGTGCCCCGCAACAAGGAGCCCGAGGAGATTTCTACCAAGCGCATGGCGGACCTTCTCGAGGAAATCCTGACCGTGGAGGCGCCGATGCATCGGGACGAGCTGTGCCTGCGGATCCGGACCCTCTGGAGGAAGGCGAGGATCTCGAAGGCGATCGTGGAATCGGTGGACAAAGGCGTTGCAACATTGAGCGTGCAGGGACGGCTCCTGGAGGAAGAAGGATTCCTCCGGCTTCCGCAAACGCAGATCCGGGTGCGGAACCGTGCGCGGACATCGTCGGAGACGCTCCGCAAGGCCGATGGAATCCCGCCCGCGGAGATCCGTGAGGCGATCCGTATTCTTCTGACGGGATCGCACGGTGCGACTCGCGAGGAGCTGCCATCACCCGTCGCCCAGCTCCTCGGTCTGTCGCATGCGGGATCGAACGTCAGAGCGGCAATCCATCGGGAGATTGAAGCGTTGGAAGGGGACGGGCGTGTGGTCGACTCTGACGGCCGCCTCAGGTGGGCGAAATCTCCCTCGGAAACTGCCTGATCGCCACGCGAGTCGGATCGAATCGACGCCTTGGCCTAGTACCCCCATTCGGTAGCAGGCCAACGGGCTGCGTCCGCGGTTGTGATCAATCAGTTCGCCGGACCGAGGATGACTTCTGCGGTGGCGGGTGAGTTCTCGACGGTTATCCTACGGATCCGGAATCTCAGCCCCCCCTGAGCTTTCCAGGTCATTGGTGGCATCAACTTTAAAGATTTTTATCGACGTCAAGACGTTTCTCTCATACCTATCCCGAAGCTCCACAATCACAACGAAAATCGCGTCGTAAACCAGTGGTAGCAAAAAAACCGAAGGAAAAACAGGCTATGACTGAAGCTCGCTGGACCCAATCCAAGGAAGTCGAATGGTCGTTTCGGAGGTGGATAGGGCTATCGGCGTTGGCGATCGCGGGGCTGCTGTTGGGGGGGTGTGCTAGCAGCGGCCAAGTTGCAACCTCGAGCTTTCAAGAAAAGGGCCAGACCTTTGACTCGTCCAAGGGCATCCAGGCCAGCAGGGCTCGTTCCGACGCTGCTCTATCCGTAGGACAATCGGATCGGAAGGAGCGAGTTATGTGGGGCGGTGTCTGCCTTTTCCAGACGGAGAAAAGCAAAAACACGGTCCCTGTTTGTGAGTCAATGGCCCCCAGCCTCCAAGAGGCTCTTAACAAGTCCCTCACTGAGGCAATTGCCGCTGGAAGGCTGAAGTCATTCGATTTGACAGGATTGGGCACTCAAGTGGCTGATAATTGGATCTCAAGAGACGCTCTAGTCATGGTGGTGGCACTCACCTTCGAACAAGTCTACACCTATCCTTCGTTGGGCAAGACAAAGGTCAATGCGGATGTGTCTGCGGAAATCTTGTTTGTGGACACCAAAGCCAATATGCAGATCACGGCATCATATCCCCTGGGGGTAACAGTCATCGATTTGACGGACGGCCCACCGGATGACGAGCGGATCAAGTATTTGTTCAAAGAGGCATTGCTCGGAGACAGGAAAACCGCCGAGGGCAAGGCGTTGACTGTAGAAGGGCAAGTCATCCAAACATTGGAGGCGGGCGACGCAATTCCAAGAGCTTTGAGAGCTCCGGTCGCTGTTACTGCAGTGGAGTTCGGGCCTGAAGCAGAAAATGCTGAAGTATTGGGGCAACCCTATTCTATTCAGAAGACGTCGTTGGATCTTTGGAGTGACTCGTTAGCCCGATCATTTTGCAACTTCTTGGGGTATCGGACGGGTTTCCCTGTCAATCCCTATCTCGGAGGTGCCGTCAAGGTGTCCTCTGAACAGTCGATTGGAGTTGTTGCGCAATTCACAATGCGTAGGGTTGATGGGCAGGCCATTGGCGTGACACTCCGTAAACCCGTTTTCAATATTACATTGAAAATCGACAAATTGATTGCAAGGGAGGCTGCTTTGGCCGAGTCCGAATACGGCCTCATCAAATTGGCGTATGGCTTTCAAGGGCACCTCAAGGCTGTAAATGTGGACACGGAAAAAGAGGTTTTGACTGTTCCTTTGCAGGTTCCTGGAGATAAAAAGACTGCTGGGAATCAAAAGCTGGCAAAATTGTATGAAGAAATCGTTACGATACCAATTTTGACCGAAAATATCGAGGAGGGTGCTATTAATCATTCGGCGAATTGGAGGAATCAGCTGAACGTCTATATTGAACAGCTCGCCCATGAAATTGCGTTTCAACAAGATGACTTAGGGAAGAAATTTGGCATTTTGAGGGAATCGATTCAGCGCAATGCCTTGCGCTCAAAAAAACAATGGGAATCGTTTGTTAAAGCAATTGGCGGTGGCGAGTGGTTGGAAGGTGTCTATTTTTAGCGCGAGTAAAATAAAATATTCCATACGGTATGAGTTCCTTTTTAAAGAGGCTTAAACGCTTAAAAGTTATTAAGTCGTTTCTTGCAATTGTAGTAACTATTCAATTTTTCGGACTTGCAGACATCTTGCGTTCAGATGATCTCAGCCCAATTGGCGCAGTAGACGTATCATGCAAGAGTGCAAAGGGGATTTCACCTCAAGAGGAAGCTTCGGCTGTTGCATCATTGAAAATCATTTTAATCGACAAGTATATCGCGAGTCTCGATCCATCACGGCAAGCTCAAGTTTCAGCAAGGCGTGCTGAGTTGGTTGCCAATCCTGATGCGGCGATGCAAAACTTTGGAATACGTTCTAAGGCCTTCGATAAATCTAAAAAAATCGCAACATTGTCGGCTCAAGCTGATATCAACAAATCAAAAGTAGATTCCTTGATTGATGGGAACACGGGTGGTGGCGAGAAAAATCCAATTGTTTTCATCTTTGTTGCGCGTCGACAATCAGAGGTGGAGTCGAAAGGACCAATAGTTAAAACGGGCACTAAGCAGGATCAAGGGTCAAAGGAGGAAGCTTCCGCACAAAACAAGGGAGGTGTCGCCAGTGCTACGACATCTTCCTCAACCACTCAAACCGTTACCACTGCAGATAGTGTCATTCGGAAGGCGGACTCTATTGTTTATATTATTGAGGACAACATGAAGGCTGCAATCGACAGAACAATGAGCAAGGTCTTTGTTGATAGGCAATTTGATACGGTCTCTGCGGCCGATCTTGTTGAGGCAACGAAAGGTGCGTTCAACCCTGACAAATTGATAAAAGACTTTGAAAACAGTTCGCAATTCACTTTGGAAAATCAGCGGCAAGCAGCGCGGGCCTGCCGCGAGGCGGGAGCTCCAATGCTAGCGTTCGGCACATTAACAATTGGAGTACAACGTAAAGACCCTGTGAATAACAGCAGGGTTCTTGTGAATGTTATCGTTGATGGGCAAATTCTTGATTGTCGCAAGGCGTTAACAATCAAAGTTGGCAGCATTGGTGCGCTCCAAGTCGAGGAGCCTGGAGCAGATCAAACACAGGCTGAAAACGCAGCATTGGTTTCTGCTGCTGATAGAGCCGCTAATATTCTCGCAGATCAACTAAGAGCTCGCGGGATCAAGTGATTCACACAATCCAAGATAAAAATAATAAAATGAAAACACGAATCGTATCAATTCTCACGATCGCCCTATGCTTGGCGGCCTCTTCGGTACACGCTCAATTAGGTGGGCTTGGTGGATTGGCAGGTAAGGTTGTTGCTAGTGCTGAAAGTATCACGAAAGATCTAGATTCGGGGCAGTCGTCTTTGCTAAATGCCATTGGTTATCTCCAGGAGGCACTTGATCCTGCGAGGGAGGCTGCGAAAATCGCAGCGGAAATCAAAGCTAATCAGGCGAATGGAACCAGTGGGGCAGTTAGTGACCCCACAAAGAGTGTCACGACTGACGTAAAAAAAGCGATCGCCAACAAAATTCCGTTGGATGAACGAGCTGCTGCGCTTGTCGACAAAGCGCAAGATGAAATTAATAATTGCATAGCCAAGTACGCTCTTTTAGGCACAGCTATTGGTGTCTCAGCGTCGCAAGGTTCTAATGATGCCGCATTGGCGGCTGCCCTTGTAACTGCCAAAGAAGCGATCAAGGATCTACCCCTAATCAAGGATTTGAGCAAATCAATCAAAGACCTCAAGAAACTTAAGCCGAAAAAGAAGTGAAGGAAATTAACTTATCAGAAACCCAATTCGGCTAAAATGTCTATGGAGAATTTGGGTTAGTTTCTCAAGCTTTGCTAAACTTGTTGCTGTGAAAAACTAAAATGTCCGAATCCGAAAAATCCGGTGGTGTCAACAAGGTCGTTATAACTGTCGTAGCCACTGTTGCTACGGCGCTTGTTCCCCTTGGAGTAAAATTCCTCGAACCTGCTGTAGATAAGAAGGGTAAGGAGTTCGCGGGAGTTGTAGAAACCTCACCAGATAAAGCAGCACCTACAGTGGCGGCTGGGCAGACGCCGGAAACGCGGGTGCCAGCGGATTCGACATCGTCAAACTCTGCCCGAACAGGGGCGGCACCGGAGTCGGCGCCGCCCCCTGTTGCTGCCATTGCCGAGAAACCGAGAGAACCCCGCAGCGTCAAGAATGATCTCCAGGTGCCGACGTTCGAAAACACTCCTCAGGTCGAGTATTTCCGAAGCGAAGGTGAGGGGCGGGGGCCTGATCGAAGTGCGGCAATCTTCAGTGCCTTGGAACAAGCCCTGAGTAAACAGGGAGCCCAGTTCAGTGCCGCCGTGCGGATGAAGCTGGAATCCGAGACCAAGAAGCTAAATTCCTCGACATTAGATCGCCATGAGGAATCTGTTGCCTCCGACTACAGTCTTCTGACCGACGGTTTAATCCGATGGTGGGACATTGAATCCGAAGAAGACGACGGCAAGACCGTCGATGTGAAAGTGGTCACGGTCATTGCCAAAATCAAGGCGACTTCTGGACAGCACTCGTCTCGGAAGACCATTGCCATCCTGCCGTTCAAGGTGGATTCAAACTCCGAGTTTTTGGGCAATGCCGTGTCCGCGGAATCCCTCGGAAAGAAGATCCAGGAATCCGTCCTGACCTACCTCGCCAACAGTCGGAAATTCGCCGTGGTCGACAAATCGTTCGACACGGAAATCGCCCGCCTGGCCGGTGAGCGTCCAACGACCGATCCCGTTCAGCGTGCCATCGAGGCGGCGTCAAAATTGGGAGCTGACTATGTCGTTATTGGCACGGCTGACGGTGTGGGCGTGACGGCGAAGCGGCTCGGCAATCTCAATGTCCCCATGCCAGACGGCATGGTCAACCTGAGGATCATCAAGGTGGACAGCCGACAGACCATGTTGGCGAGTTCGGTTCAAATCTCCGACCTGCCCGATCTGAATTTGCAGGGGAACCATCCCGAGAATGGGATTGTTGATGCCATTGGGCGCGCATTTTCCGAGCGCTCATTGGAGGCCATCTACCCCTTCAAGGTTGCCGCGCTCAATGGATCGGAAGAGGTAATCCTCAACCGGGGTGGCGACGACCTCGAGGTGGGGCAGCGGTTTGACATCGCCAACCCGGGAGAGGACGTCAAAGACCCCGCCACCGGTGAATCGCTGGGTGCCGCTGAAAAATTGGTAGGCACTGTCGAAGTGGTCCGCGTTACCCCCAAGACCGCCTACGCCAAGGTGGTCAACAAGACGGAAGACATCGTCGTAGGGGCAATTTGCAGAAAGCCAAGTGTTCAAAAAGCAGTTAAGGAGAATCGAAAAGATGAGTCCAAGCAACTTGATAATCTTTTTGAATAAAATGAAAACAAAATTAATAATTTCTATTACATCTGCATGTTTAATCTTCGGCGCTCGTTTGTACGGGCAGGCAACTCAATCGGATGATACTGCGAAAGCTGCTGGTTCTGTCTCTGATGGTAAAACAGCAAGAAATCTAGCTGAAGAGGCAATCGCGGCAAAAGGCTGGCAGCAAGGGGTAAATAAGAAAAAAGATGGTTCCAAATTCTTCGTCGCGTTGAGCACGGGTGATATTCAAGCCCCTATTGACCATCCTGCATATTTAACAAGTCGCGCAAACGCGTACGACAAGGCGATGTTGAGTGCTTGGGCTGAAATAAGAAAATTCGTAAGTCAGGAAGTATCTGCAAACGCAAAGTCGGCGTATCAAGAAGCAGCGGGTGGAATTCAAGATAACAATTCAAAAGAAACGCCAACCGAAGCTAAGACAAAGGCGCTTGTAAATGGGTTGCTTGACAAATCACTTGAGAAACTTGGCATTGACCCCCAATCGGCAACTCCGGAACAAAAGGAAAAAGCGATTTCAACCGAGGATTTTAGTAAGCAAATGTCTACGGTTGCAAATGGGCCAATTATCGGAGTTCAAACTTATTCAGCATTTGAAGGCCGCGGAGGAGGTAAGGGATACCAAATTGCTGTCATCGCAATATGGAGTGAAAAGCTCCAAAAAATGGCTGAATCAATTCTGACCCTCTCGGCAATGCCGCCAGGTGTTACGGGGAAGGCCATCCAAGAGTGGGTGCCGCAAGATGAAAAAGAATTGATGACCACGTTCGGAGTTCAAATGGTTTCTGATGAAAGCGGCAATCCCGTATTGCTTTCCTACGGTCAGTCTAGTGCAATTTCAGAGAGTAGTAGATCAGTCGATGCTGCATATTCCAAGGCACAATTGGAGGCCCTAGCTAGTCTGCGTTTTTTCGCGGGCGCCCAAGCGAAAGCTCGAGAAGACTATGAGAAGGCAGAGTCAACTCAAGAATTTGCGGATGCAACGAAAACATATGAGTCATCCGAGAGTTTCAAGCAGACCATAGAAGCGGTTGCTCCACCTCAAAAGTTTTCTGGAGTCTCTAAGTTCAAGACATGGTCTTGTGTGCATCCGATAACAAAAAAGAAAATATTAGGAACTGTGGTGCAATGGCGCCCAGAGGATGCTTTGGTAGCCGGGGAGATGGGAGGCAAAATGGCAAAGCGTCCAACCTCCGCCGTACCTAACCAAGTTGTGCCGCCTAAACGTCAATCCCTCGACGCATCAGATAAAGGACGTACAGCAAAAGGTGCTACGGCGGGTGATGATTTTTAAAAACAGCGTGAACATTAAAGTGTTCCGGATTTTAGTTTACGTATGCATTTTTTTTGCCTGCCTCGGTCAATCAACGTTGCCTGGTTCCATAGATGAAGCTCGTGTTGCTATTGCGGCAAATCGGACCGCAATTCGAAATGAAAAATGCATAAAGAATGGATCTTGGCTGTTGGCTTTTGGCATTGCTAAGCCCGGATTAGATTCGAGTTCCTCGCATCGAGCAGCCGTGGCGGCAGCACGAATGGATGCATTAGGGAATATTGTTCAATCGCAAGTCCTTGAAAGAATTCGAGATGGACTAGGGGCTCTGCCTCCCGCTGTTCACTCCAGTGTAACTGGAGTAATCGTCCGCAACTACAGCGGGAAAATAAAACTCGATTCATTACAAATTCTAGAACAAGGTGAGGATAAGACTGGGGTTTGGGTTTATCTCGCCGTACCCATCACCGGAGTGTTCCAAAAGGATCTTCCCCGTTCTGTCACAGAATGTCTTGCGGGCATAGCTCTTGGACCCGAAAACGTAATTAAGCCGACGGAGTCTGATTACTTCTATGAAGCCGCGTTGATATGCGGTGTGCCGGATGCAAAAGCAGCGTGGATTCGGTCCTACCCTGACTTATTAAAGCCGCAATTATCTCGACAGCCCGTACAGAATGGAATTCGATTTTGGGTCGATCATCGCACAGAGGTGATGAGCGTTCTTGCGGATTTAAAAACCCCCAGCGACATCAAGAAGGCAATGGTTGCGCTGCCATACTGCAAAAATTTATTTGATCTTCTCTCATCCGCATTGTCAGCTCAAGGCCTCGAGCATGTTGCAAATGAATTTAAGAATATTGAACCAGCCATTAGTTGTTCGGCAATCGATAAAGTGAATGACGCGGATTTGGAGAAGGAAATTGCTTCGATAGGTGCAGTAGACAATTTGGCCATCAAGTTGATCGTTGCCTTCGATGGTAAATTCCCGGAAAAGGGAGAGGAATCAAAACGGTCATACGACGAAGCGCTTGCCGCATACACGAAATCAGAGTTCAGTGTAGCAATTCCTCTATGCTTAAAAGCTGTTTCGGAAGCGTACAACGCCAATACAATTAATCTGCTCGGTGCAACTGCTAGACAGTGTGGGCTGAATAGGCTAGGGGTAATTTTATGTCGACAGGCTTTCTTCATTGACCCGTTGCATCCATATGCATCGGCAAATGTTGCTCTTTGTTATGAACGGCTAGGTGAGCGTAAGCTTGCTGAGGAATATGCAAGACGTGCGATTTCAACCGGAATATCTAATCAATGGTCGAAAGATCAAGCTGATCGCATATTAAATAAATCGAAATAGGGAATGGCATTTCTAAGAATTTATTTCACCAACTCTTTTTTAAAGTGGAGAGTGTTAACTTCCGACCACTAATCACTTTAAAAATAAAACAGAAATAATATTTTCATTAATTAAATTCGGAGTGGACGTTTAAAAATTTAGGCGTCGTTATCAACTTAGCACGAGTTTTAATTTTACCGTTGTTGGCTGGTGACTTTCGATACCTTTTTGCGTTCCTTTAAAGTCAAGCGGCCTTCCGGCAGATGGGGCTCTGGCGCGAGATTTAGACCGGACAGGGATTGAACCCCGGTGAATGAATTCCAGTTTCCAATGAAGATCTCGCTTCCAAGGTCGGTGGGGTTATGTGTGTGGGTTTGCGTTCTTTTTGGTACCATTCTCGGGACCGGATGCAAGACCCCCCCCCCACCTCCTCCGCCACCACCGATCCCGATGGAACCCCCTCCTTTGCCTGTCGATGACATTCCGGCTGATGCGCCGGCGGCGATCCGGGCGCACCTGATCAAACTGCGGGAAATGCGTGATCAGGGCCGGATTTCCCCGGGCGACTACGAGTCCCGGAAAGCTCTGCTGCTTCAGGGCCGATGAATTCCATCCGCTAAACCCTCATGAGACTCCTCGCCGTTCTCTTCATCGCCCTGCTGGGCCTCATCGGTGGTGCCGTGGCGGGATTCATCGCCGCCGTCATCATCCGCCCCGATGCGAGTCCCGAGTATATGTTCCGGGGTTCCTTCGTGGGGATGTTCGTCCTGCTGTGGATGACCGGGTCATTTGGGCGCCTCGTACTGGGTGCCGTATGTGGTCTTCTGGGCGCTGGTGTGGGGTGGATTGTCGGATGGATCCTGGACCGCATGGTGTTCCATACCGGAGGCGCTGTTGCCAAATGGGGCATGATCCTCGGGGCGATCCTGTTCAGTCTGCGTCCGCCGTTTTCGGGAAGGCGTTCCAACGCAAAGCTGGATGTCCGCGGGCGGAATCCAGGCCGCCAATCCGCTAGGAACTCTGGGGGATTCCAGATGCCCGTCTCCACCGGCACGGGGACGCCCACGATTCCGGGCTATCGCAGCGATGGACGGTAACTTGGGATCCAGGAGCTTCAGTCCGAGCTGAGGACCCTTGCGCCGGGAGTCGGATTCGGGGAGGCCCGGAGCGGTGACAATTCCGTGGTGGCGTCCGACCTGCACTTCTACGCTGCGGATCGGGAATGGGTTGAGACCGAGTTCTATCGGTATCTGGCACAACGGATGGACGTCGACGGCATCCGTGAATGGACCGAGGAGAAGTTCGATTGCGATGATTTTGCCCAGCACCTGAATACCTGTGCGACGCTTGCCATGCAGCGTTCCCCATTGAGAGGGGGAATCCATGCGTTCTTCACTGCGATGGTGAACATCGCGGAAGGCAGTTCCGTTCTGGGAGTGGATGGGGGTACCGATGCCTACCACGCCAACAACCTGGTCCGGTGCACGGACGGCCGCTGGTATTTCGTGGAGCCTCAGATGGCGCTGGGAAAGTACTCCAAGCCGGCTGGGGTCCTGCAAGCTGCCGCTGCCCGGATCCCGGCTGCAGCTGCGGTTCTCCGGCAGGTCCAGTCACCGAGCGGGGCGCCCGAGAATTGGATGTGCCCCCTCGACTCCGCAGTCCGACGCGGCAACCAAGGGGAGGTCCGGCTTCTTCAGGCAAGGTTCTAGTCCCGTCAAACATCATGAGTACCTCCAATCCCCCAAGCCCAAAGGAACAGCCCATTGGAATCGCCGGGTGGGTGATGATCGGAGCCGTGGTTTTGGGCTTGGTCTGGGCCTTCACCGGCCGGATCGGGTTCGGCTCTGGTTCCCGATTCATTTTCAAGCCGTCGATTCCGGTCCTCATCATCTGGCGCGAGACCCGGCTCCCGGGCAATACCCAGGTCGCCAGAATCACCCCCAAGGCTGACGCACCGTTCCCGATCCGGGTGATGGTGGAGGTGCGGGTGAGTGCCAGTGGCCAGAAGAAGACCCAGGAGGCGCTGCTGGAGCGCTTCCATGTCGAAAGTCCCCTTGAGATCGGAGTCCTGGAGGGGCACCAGTTCGTTCCGGGCGACACAATCACGATCCAACACCGGGACTACCGGCCTGTGACTGCGACCTGTCGTGCGCGTGGGTCGAAGTAGCCGCGGAATCCCACGTCTGGGCGATTACCGATACGGTATCATCAAGTCTTTCCATGGTGTCCGGTTGGACATGCAGGAAATATCGGGCTTACCCGGAAAGAAAACGGTTGACCGATGGATGCAGGCCTCACATCCTGAGGTGTCCCAGGGTTTAAACAAGGTGCGCTATCTTTGTTCGGATCTCCCCGAGTACCGAAACCCCTTCGCAACCCAGAATCCGTCAGCCGCCCGGTGTGGCGTTCCATAAGATTTATCATCATCCCAAACATCTCATATCAACCATTAATCAAAATGATAAAACTTTTCATCATAGGGGGGCTCATTGTTGGAATATTTAGCTTTGTGGGTCCATTGGATGTTGTCTTGGGTATGGTGGTTTGGAATATAATTTGGATTAGTATTTGTGCCGTTCACAACGCGTTTACGCCTGAAGTCGGGGATTGGGTCTATTTTTCCATGTGGAGAGATCTCTGGAAAATGGTTTCTTCATCCTCTATTGAGGAGATGAGAAATGTCCCGTGGAGCGGTGTCCTACACCTCTTCGCGTCGATGTTGATTGCTGCGATCGTAGGGTTGGCCACAAAGGCGCAGAAAGCCGAGTCCCTGCCGGTGCAAGAGGGGGAAAAGCCTACGAGCTAAAATGGTCGGTAGTGTTTCTTATGACGCCTCCATGGATACGTCCGGGGCGGATTTGACTTTAAAGTTTATCGACGGGACCGAGCACAAGATTGAGCTCTCCAACATGAACTTCAACATGGCGGATGTTGTGAAGCTGGCTGTCGATCTCAAGGCTCGGTTGCCTAAACCCGATGAGGGTGAGGGTGTTGCCTCCTGATCCAGCCCGGATCTGTGGGATGTCGGGTCGCGGGACTCCGGATCGTGGATCTTTCCATGGCGCTGGACCGGAGTTTCCGCCCGATCCTTGAGCCATGGCACAAGGTGGGGATTAAGGCGCCTGGACCTACGGTGGCGAGGGGGAGAGACCGCGATTTGCAGGGCCAATTCCTGGGTGTTCGGTAGGCCCGATCAGTGGGCGTCCGTCTTGTGACGGCTCACCCTCTCCGCGAGGGCGAACAGAAGGCCGGTGATCACAAACACGAGGTGGAGACCGATCATCCAGGCCAGGTCCTGCTTGTTGGCGTTCTTGATCTCGAGGAAGGCCCCCAGGAGATTGATGCCGGAGAGGGCCACCAGAGAGCTGATCAACTTCAACTTGAGGCCGGCAAAATCAATCCCGCCCATCCACTTGGGGCGATCGGGGCTGTCATGCGCCACGCCGATGATCGACACGAAATTTTCGTAGCCGGAGAAGATGATCACGAGCAGCAGATTGCCCAGGAGGGTCATGTCAACCAGCTTCAGGATCTCGAGGAGGAAACTCGTTTCGTTGGAGTGGAGGGCGGCCAAGGCAAATATCCCGAAATGCTCCGCAAAGCGAATCGCCAAGATCACAAGACAGCCCACAAGTCCCAGGTAGAAGATCGCCAGCACCCAGCGGCTGGCGAAAATGATCCTCTCGATGAGATCTTCAATTTTCATGTGTTTGGCCGGTTTTTTTGGGGCGGTGGCCCATGGATTTTGATCGGGCTGCATGGAGCCATGGACCGCTGGGAGACCCAAGAGTATCCGATGACCTGTCGGCCCAAAGTCAAGGTATGAGTCGGGGATCAGGCGGCATGGGTAGGACCGGGTCGTGTTATCAGATCGGATCGTGGCGCGATTCCTACGGACGGGATTCGGATCCGTTGGCGGGTGGGTTGAATCCTCCACGGGCGTGTTGTATGGGGGATTGGATTGGTTTGCCGCGATCCGAAGTGGCGTCGATGGCGCCCTGAACCTCGGCAATGAAATCCCGGTGCCCGATGTGGTCGGCATACCGCGCCCGGAATTCTGCGATGTAGAGGGCGTGGCGACGGGGCAGGCGATCCCGGGAGAAGACCTGGCAGAAGGCGAGGAACTTGAGGCTGCAGGGCAGGCAGGTCCGGTGGGTGTTTCGGACCACGTCAATCTCACCCAGAAAGCGGTCGAGTTGGGTGATCGGGACGGATCGGAGCAGGTGTCCCAGGCGTCCATAATCTTCCATTCCAAACCGGTCCCGGCGGAGCGCACATGGGGCGTGGCGGCGTTTGGAATTGCGGATCAGGCGCAGGATCTGCCGTTGCTGGGATTCGGAGCAGGGCGTCGAGCCAGCGTTGGCCACCTCCCGAAGATGAGCGATTGCCGCGGCGCTGCGGACCTGTCCCATGTTGCAATGCACCAGCAGCGGACGCGGCAAACGTCTCCAGGCGGCCTCCAGAACCGCCCGATGGCCAGGCTTGAGGACGCCGACGGTATCCAGCGGAATCGGGAGCCATTCCGTTTCAAATCCCGCCCGTTCGTAGGCGCGCGGAAGTCCTCCGGGCAGATGCGAGTAGGCGGCGAGCTCTTCGGCGGTCAAAAGACAGAGGATCGATCGGAACCCCAAGGTCTTTACCGTATGAATCCAGTCCCAGACGGACTCGGCCCGGACGGGGATTACCGAGGTGCCGAATCCAGGCCTGGAGGCTCTTCCCAATTCGAGCAGTGGGATCCATTCGCGGATCGGATCCCCGGGGGCCACCTGTTCCGATGGGATTGGAATTGTCGGAGGCATTGCCCCAATGTCGTATCACGGGTGTCAAGCCGACAGGGGCGGAGAAAATCGATCGCCTTTGCCCGGCAGACCCGCAACCCTCTGAATGGATCCCGTCAATGAAGCTGCATCGACACGCTTTGCTCCGAGGTGTTCTGTCGCTGGTCCTGTTTCTGGTGTGTCTCGGGCTCCGGGGTGCCGAGTCCTCCACCAACGCTGCTGCAGGGGGCTCTCTTCGGACAGTGGAGGTGTCGGTGGGATTGTACGTCTCCAGGATCCATCAGATCGACTTCACCGGGAACCGGTATTCGTTCGAGGGATTCCTGTGGTTCAACTGGCAGACCAACCTATGGGACGCCATGGCGGCGTCGGCGGGGCTCCAAGGGGATCTTGCCAAGGGGCCCCATAAGACGGCGGAGATTTTGGGTGTGGTTGAGGAACAGGACCGGGTGGTCGTGCTCGAGAAGCCGGGCTATGCCTGTCTCAAGATCAAGGGGCAGGTCGCCAATCCCTGGGATGTCCGAAGGTTTCCCTTCGACCGACAGCGGATCGAGTTGTCGATCGAGGATGCGAGCTTTGAGTCCGACAAGGTCCTGTACCTGATTGATTCGCCCAATTCCGGCCTGGACGCCGACGTCAGGGTCCCCGGCTGGACGCTGGGTAGGCTGGTGGGTGATGTGTTCGACCACCGGTCCGAAAGCACGTTTGGCGATCCGGATCTCAAGTCCGTGGGGGCGATGCCCTACCATCGCGCCAACTTTTCGGTCGAGATCCGCCGGGAGGGGTGGGCCTATGGCCTCAAGATCTTCCTCGGACTGGTAGTCTCAGTGGGCATCGGGTTCTGCGCCCTGATGATCCGTCCTGTGGATGTTGACCCGCGGTTCGGTCTTGGGGTGGGTGCACTCTTCGGTGCGGTCAGCAGCGAATACCTCGTGTCTGCAAGCCTTCCTGACACCGGGCGATTCTCCCTTGCTGACAGCGTCCATTGCCTCTCCCTGGTCATCGTTCTGTCACAGATCGCTGTCAGCACCTATTCGCTCCGCCTCTGGCAGAGTGACGATCTCTGCGGACCAGATCTGTCGAGAGCATGGGACAGGCGATGGATCGTCCGGCTGCTGGTGCTTGAGATCGGGGCTGCTGCGATTCTGGTGACGTTTTTCATGTCCTGACGTCGTCGGTGTGTGAAGCACGGGTGTGAGCTTGGGATGCCTCGCCCGGGTCCTTGCCGGCGCGGCGCCTCCGGCCTAACGTCACGCGCTCTTA
>Ga0194130_10005798_pt1 | contig 14625 bp, 9 predicted proteins | sample TA2KigsurfametaG_FD_160084 | JGI IMG/M metagenome (GOLD analysis project Ga0194130, IMG submission 160084) | Freshwater microbial communities from Lake Tanganyika, Tanzania - TA2015050 Kigoma 12 surface | ecosystem: Environmental > Aquatic > Freshwater > Lake | place: Tanzania: Lake Tanganyika... | reverse complement strand
CCTACTATCTTGGACAAAAGATCAAATCAAAGAGATTGATGCGATCGCGATCGATTCAACTGGCGTAGCGTATAAAGGATACCTGATACGACAGTTTAAGTTCGACGATGGACTACCCCCGATGAATTTAGTTCATTTTATGGGGTGGGGCAAAAGATTTGATGAATATATTCCGGAACCAGAAGCATCCGCGCGAATATTCGAGAGAGGTAAATATGATAAACAACCGGCACCCACAACCGGACAAGAAAAAGGACGCGATGATACACTCGATATGGTTATGGCATTATATGAAAAGGATAACATGGCAGAACTTGAAGAAAAAGCGAAGAAAGCGGCGCAAGAATACATGGATAATAACAAGGTCGACAGTAATCTTTCTTCTAAAGTCGCGGCCACGGCGGCTGCTACAGCGGCGGCGACAGTGGCGGCAGCGGGCGGTCCGACGCTAATTGCTTCTAGCAAACAAAATAATGAATAATTTATTGATTATAAAGGTAAATAACGTAGTGAAGCACTGTCGTATGCGGTAACGCGAAACGCGTCATTATAACCTTCGACATATACGGTATCGCCGGTGCTTACATTATTACAACCATACTCATTCGTTCCACTTTTACCGTTGACAATCACCGGTAATTTAATCGCGTTATTTTTATCGCTGAGTGTGTAAAACTGCCATTTGTCGCGATTTGTGAAAAGAGGGCGGCCAATCAAAGGAAGGATTGTTTCTTGAGAACCGCCGCCGCCGCGAGTAAGAATACCAACTTGGCGATAGGTAGTATCTACTGAACGAGTTGGGACATTTACACGAACTCCGGTGACGCCGCCACCGCCACCGCCACCGCCGTAGGTATCCATCCCGCCATAATGGATTGTTTCAACCCCGCCGCGAATATCATACACCGGGCGAGTTGCGCCGACTGAATTATCGCGAAGAGGTGGAACGTATGGATTTAATAAAACGTCTTGGTTTGATGACGGTCCTCCGATTCCAAAATCTAACGAATCGGATAATGGGTCGGTGGACGCAATCAATACTGGACCGTGTGGATTGCCGTGATGGTGGCCGTGGTGGCCATGAGCATGGCTATGGATGCCACGATGACCGAAAAAATATGAATGCGCATAAATCGCAATAACCACCATGATAATCGCCAATATTACCAACGTTACATTTTCAAAACAAAATACGCCCGGAGGACATCTACGAACCACCATATAATAATACCAACCGCGATAAACTTGTTATTATTATAACTCTTTATTTATTTTATTTATTTTTGAATGCTAATATTATAATATAAAGCTAAACTATGATAATATAAAGCTAAACTATGATAATATAAAGCTAAACTATAATATTATTATACAATACACTCGTTATGACAGAACAAGAACAATCAAATCAATATATAGAAGGACTCGTCAGTGTTATTATACCAACCTATAATCGTTACGAACTACTAAATCATTCCATTCGAAGTGTGCTCGCGAATACATATAAGAACGTCGAAGTCATTGTAATCAACGATTGTTCAATTGATCAACGATATTATTCAGGTGATCTTGAGAAGTATGAAAAAACAACAGTTATTCATTTGCCGGTCAATATGCGCGTGAAACATAATGTATCGGCAGCACAGGGAATGACACGCAACTATGGTATCGAAAAAGCGAGAGGGGAATGGATCGCTTTTCTTGACGACGATGACTTTTATCTAGAAACGAAAATCGAAAAACAGTTAGAAATTATGAAAAAAAATAATAGCTTGTTTTCAACGACAAGAATGTATACGATTAATCATCACAGTATAACAATCGATAAATTGGACTTTAATATAATACAGTCACATGACGATAACAATTATGAAAATAAACTATTCAATTTGGAAATGATAATGAAAGCCAACCATATTGGGAATTCATCGGTGATGATACACCACTCTATCGTAAAAAAGACCGGATTACAACATATTGTTCCACGCGAAGAGGATTGGGACTATTGGAAGAGGGCTTTACAATATACGGACTGTTTATATATTGCTGAGCCTTTTGTTTATTTTACTATCACGGTAAATGGGCACCACAAGACACGATACTATTCGTAGTAAATGTCGAAATTACTTCTTGCCGCCGCCTGGTGTTGCGAAACCCTTCAACATATCGGTGATTCCCCGAATACCTCCATTACCCGTAAGTTGTGCCATAAAACCTTCGGCTGATTTTAAAAGCGGCCCCATTTCTTTCATGTTGTTCATGAGCTCCTTTTGCTGATTCATGAGAGATTTAGTCTGATCGGTTAAACCACGCACACCGTCCTCTCCGATGATATTTTCAATATTATCATATGCTTCTTCCAACGTAGACGCATAGTCGATACGATTGCCTTCCTTTGCTCTATGTGCGCTTTCACTATCGTGGTCTTCTCCGTCGTAGCTTGCGGGCGATAATGTCGTCATACCTTGTTTGGTCTTTTTCTTCGGTTCATTTTTAGATTGTAGTGACTCTTTTTTATCGCCATCAGAGCTCATTTCTTTTGATTCTTTATTCTTCTCCTTTTTTTCACTAGTATCTTCGTCAGTTTCCTTTTCATCCTTCTCGTTGTCTTTCTCTTTCTCTTTTTTCGTTTCCATACCCTCCACAACACCTTGCGAACCAATCATTTCAAGGATAAAAACACTAGAAAATACCGTTAACAGAACGATAATCATATTTTTACTAAAGTAAGACGTAAGAAGACCGATCAACGCCATGAGAACAACCGCATTCATATTTCCGTTCGATATATGACGAACAACTGTGAACAATACGACAAACAATATTGCGTATAATACAAACTTATTTTGTAATAAAGGAGTGTTAAATATCTTGTTCATGAAAGTTGACATAATATAAATATGCGAATGATAATATATATTTTAAGAATATAATAATTCCAAGTATAGTAAATTGATTATTATTTATAGATAATAATAAATTACAATAACAACATTTATATTATACGTGTGTTTCATGTCAATGTATGAAATAGGATTATGTCAAAAATTCAATAAAGATATTCATGGGTTTGATTCAATTAGGAGTTCACCCGAAATAAATGATCATTATATTTGTTTATATACGTTTGATTTTACAAAAGATGAATTATATGAAACTTCGGCGATTCTCTCGAAATTTTATAACGCTACGATCGAAATCATAGAACCGTTGATATTGTATCCGGGCGAAGAAATGGTAGCGATTTATAAAACATTTTGGCTGCGTATTTTTCAAAGAATATGTCGAAAACGTTTGATACAACGGCGGTTTTCACGATCATCACAGTTATATTCGTATCTTATAAAACGGGAATACCGAATGTTCAGTATATCAATATAGTAGCGTCGTCGTCGTCGTTGTTGTCGTTGTCGTCGTTGTCGTCGTTTTGGAAGTTTACTAGCGGGTCGCCGTTTTGGAAGTTTACTGTCGAGTTTTGGAAGTTTACTAGCGGGTCCTCGTTGTCGTCGTCCTCGTCGTCGTCGTCCTCGTCCTCGTCCTCGTCGTCCTCGTCGTCCTCGTCGTCATCGTCGTCCTCGTCGTCCTCGTCGTCGTCGTCCTCGTCGTCGTCGTCCTCGTCGTCCTCGTCCTCGTCGTCCTCGTCGTCATCGTCCTCGTCCTCGTCCTCGTCGTCCTCGTCGTCCTCGTCGTCCTCGTCGTCATCGTCGTCCTCGTCGTCCTCGTCGTCGTCGTCCTCGTCGTCGTCGTCCTCGTCGTCCTCGTCCTCGTCGTCCTCGTCGTCATCGTCCTCGTCCTCGTCGTCCTCGTCCTCGTCGTCCTCGTCGTCCTCGTCGTCGTCGATAGTATCTATTTCCGCATCGCTACTGTCATCATCATCATTATCATTATCATCGTCTTCCATAAATGAAATAGTATTCATTTTATCGATGGTGACGCCGATCACTGTATCTATATTTGTTAGTTTTTCATAGCTATTTCTCATTTTTTTAAGTAACAAGCCAATACGCTTTTTATCTTTCATCAGTTCGGTTATTACTTTATCATGCTTTACAGTCTTACGTTTTACTGTTATGGATGACATATTTTCGCGAATAAGATTATTGATGTGACGGTAAATTTCCTCTAAATAGAATAATTGTGCTCGATGCTCTTCCACCATATTATCAAATAATTGTTTCGCTTTCAAATATACCGATAGTAAATGTTTATTGTATTTCATATTGTGACGAAGTTCAAGCATCTTTTTTATGAGTTCGATTTTAGATTCTTTTCCACTTTTACGAAAATCGTCTATTGCGATGTCCCGAAAGGCTAAAAAATCAGAATCACCATACGATTCGTCATCGTCATCGTTATTGTTATTGTTATTGTTATTGTCTAGATCACTATTCATATGAATGTATTATACTGTTATTATTATATTAGAATAAAAACAGTAATGAAATCAACCCTATTTTTCTAATTTATTCCACCAACTACATGGTTTATGCCAAAAGTCTGTATAATAAATATCACCGCCACATAAAAAAGCGGCAACATAACTGTATGAACTCGCCGATGTAACAAGTATATCAGCAAGAGTCATACCGATGAATGTATCTTCCGTATTATCATCCAAATGCATCATGACATCTTTCCCGATGATTGGGTGATCATATATATTTTTAAAATTCTCAAGCTTTCCCTGTGAATAGATGTGAAATTGAATCAGGTTATTCGGATTATATTTTAAATATGTGCCGCGTATATGTAAAAGCGATTTTATGTAATATTCATTCGTATATTCTTCACCACCATTTGGGCGAGTATCATCGCAATTTGGACGTCGCATATGTAATGCTAGATGATGCGTATAGGTTCTAGATCGTTCGTTTGGTGTTATACGGAATAATCGTAATCTCTCGGTATCTCTATTTTTATTACGCCAGTAGTGTTCCTTGATTCTAACCATGCTTTTACTCTTCATACAAGAGTCCATATTTTTTTCGACATAATTAAAAATATCATAAAAATCAGGAGTAGTTATTATATGTTTGTTCTCGACGTGATCAAAATTCAAATAATTGGATTTCATATTCATCGTTTCTTCCATTTTATGAATAAAATTCGGATTCGCTGAGTAATTGTGTGCGATTTTCGTTGGACTTCTATACACAAAGATCGCGTCTTCATACTCTTCTGCGTATATACACGTCCAAATAAATCGTTGATACTGTGCACCGAAACCGTCTTCAAAAGGAATCGATGATATATATCGTTTTACTTTATTTGTATCTTCTTGGTTCGTATTAAGGACCGGCGAAGGCACAGATGTAGCGGCAACGAATTGACTTACTTGGTTGAGCTCATATGCGTTGGGTCGTGACTTATCATTTCTTTCCGATGTAAGACGGCCGATATGACGATTTGTGATTTGGTTATAAAATCCGGATAAAAACCCGAGTCCTGTCCATTTATTTGCGTAATCCATTTCAAAGAATTGGTTGGGAGTATCGTAATCACCGACTCTTATTATTGCCTCTACGTCAATGATAGATGGCCGAAAACTGTAATGCGGCCAATAATGACAATTTGGATAGGTTATATCATTATTATCGCTGGCGACATTCTTATGTTGATGAAGCGCAATTTCATGTTTCATCCGCCTGATGATGCGATGACCTTGAATTTTATAATCATCGATCGTCTCTCCGTAATTGCGATTGTATAATATTTGCCGGACATTATGACCAGAATTTCTCGCATCAGACATCATTTGTGTGGCCTTCTCGATATAACTACCCGGTGTATGAAATAAGAAGTCGTCTTCCATATGTATCCAATATTCAAGTTTTGGCCGTAATTCGTTCAGTTTCTTCCAAATGATTTTCATGCTACTACGATGTCCTTTTTCGGCGGCGGTATTTTTCATAACATAATCGATCCAAGGATATTTTTCTCGCATGATTGCACGGTCTGTTTCGCTTGAATGATCATCGACGCAATACCAGTAATCAATCATATGGAGATCATGCCACATATTTAAAATCGAATTTACGGTTTGTTGAAATAAATCGAGACGCTTACATGTTGTGAATGTAATGATAACTCGCGGAGAGATACGGTTACGTTTTACGATCGCGGTTCGGAATTCATGTGTCATTTGTATCGCTGGTATATTTCGATCAAGGTAGGGTAATTTATCGATTGACCGTAATAAATGATATTCTTGAATGTCGCTGTCACCGCCACCGCTACCGCTACCGCCACCGCCACCGCTACCATTTACAGTTTTAATCGCGGTCAGCTCACATGGAGTAACTAGCGAATCTTTCACTTTCATGAAAAGGGTTTTCCATGTTTCGATATCATTTTCACCATAAGTGTCATTTTTTGACGCGATCACCGCAAGGAATTCATCGACTACAAAAAATAACCGTAATATTTCGGGATAAGAGTCCTCTTCGAAAAAATTACGATAAAAACCAAGGTTGCTATATGTCGATGACATGTAATGATACGGCATGATGTTATGTCTTAGTATTGTTTTACAGCATTCATATCCGCTTCGTTTGTCCGAAATGTAAAAAGCGGAAATCGAATTATTATACTCGATAATATCATTATATTTATCTGTCGAGAGAAATAATTTATTCGCTGGATACTTATTGTAATTTTTATATTTGTGATAGAGTGCGTTCACCATCACATGATTTCCATCTGCGCGAAGAATTTCCATTAACGTCGCAATACCTTCGATGCGCTCTTCGTCGTATTCCATCGTAGCACAATAGTATTTCATGGATCGATATTTATCGCCTTTTTTGTCGTAGAGATTTCCAAGACATAATGCGCTGTAATATTTTTCTTGTTTCCAGTTGTTCTGTGAAAGGACACGAAGATACCATTCGATCGCCTTATCGATATATGCGAGTCCAGCATCCATCCAACTTTGTGCGCAATAAAATGCGTATCTCTCGGCAAGTGCGCGACTTTCGATGGTGTTCTCTGCGTTGGCGTCATGAAATCCCCGCTCCAAAATATCCGCGTCTTTGATATATTTATTCGGGTCTTGATTGCGGCTACCAACGCGCCCAGACTCTACGTAATAATTACCTTCTATCGCATGTGAGCTCTCTTCTTTATCAACACATGCGATGTATTCGTGAAGGACGCCGATATAACGCCATCGTTTTCGATTATTTACGATCAACGTTCGCATATAGACGAACGACTGACCGAGTTTCAGTTGATATGCGTCATGTGTTAGAACCCGCGGCAATTGAAAGTCACCATGTATCGAGTCATCCGCATCAAAAATAAAGAGGTAATCGGTTTTATTAAACGCCATTTGTAGAGCGAGTGTGCGATTGAACCCGAAATTGCGCCATTCTACTTGCTCGATGTATCCCGGTATATTTTTTTTCTTGAAAAAATCACGAATAAGTTCGATCGTATTGTCGGTGGAACCAGTATCTGAAATGTAATACGCATCAAAATCGATGTAACTACACAAGTTTTCTAATGTTTTTACGATGATATGTGATTCGTTTTTTACGATCATATTCAGACATATCGTATAAGATTTAGACGGTTTACGTTTTATTTCTAGCCGCCCGGCCGCGTCGTCGTCGTAAATTTCCGTGATTATCATTAGATTGGTAATATTGTATAGAATTATATCTATGTTTTTAGGTCCATTTTATTTTACGATCATATAATAATCATATAATATGTCATTTACGCGTTTTCATGACGACCCTGATCGAATCAAAAAACAACTTCAACAGTCCACCGATGTAGGACGTTATCGATTGAATGTTCCGGGACCCGGCGATAAACCGCTCTATTACGAAGATCCATATGTCCGCGCACAATTTTGGGCGGGTAATATCATGACCAACTCCGTCGATGTAGAGGCGGAATTGTTTGGTCTATCACGCCGCTTGAACCGAGATTCCGTCGAGAACTATCATCATGATGAACGCGCATCGGTTGCTACTCGCACGAACGAAATGATACGATGCCCTACCCGCGGAGGAAGTTCGGTTGAACAGTCACGTGCGACTCACCCCGCGTGGATGTTACGCGATGTCGAACAAGACAACTGGAAAATGCTCCACTTCGATCCACAGGAAAATGTATTTATGCCTTTCTTTAACAATCTGAATACACGTATTATTGAAAAAGATCGGTTTGTTTCGCAGACAACCGTTCCTGGTATTTCTGACGAGACATATTTCTCGGTTCATCCATCCAATCGTAATCCTGCGCTAGAAGGGATGGTAGGAGGACGTCGTGATAATGACCGTGGTTTAGGCGATGGATTCGGCGGTGATGGCGGTGTCGGCAGTCATGGAATACAGAATGTCGGTGATATTCGTCAGTTTAGCGGAACAAACGCGTTGTTTTCATAATCATAGTTAGATCTATTCTATATTATTATTATTATTATTATTATTATTATTATTATATGTATTAGAATAATATATATGTATTAGAATAATATATACATATTAGAATAATATATATAATAATACCAGTAACATAGAAATAACGAAAAATGGCCGAAATTGCATTAATATTAGGAAGTCTTGGAGCAGCTTATATCGCATCCAATCGGAAATCCCCAGCAGTAGTGAGCGAAGGTTACCGTAATCCCAACGCGAATAATGCCAGATATTTGCCGAACATGAGTATTCCTATTACAAATTATCCGATAGTTCGCCCAAATACGGGAACAAACGTGAATGAATATAAGAATCCAAACACACACACCGACCGTTATTATGCGAATAATGTGGATTATGATAAGATGTCGGCTGGTGTCGCCGGAGGTGTTGGAGGTGTAGGCATACTTCGCGGTATTGCGGAACGAGGCCGCGACAATACGAATGATAAAAAAGACATCATTCCCAAAACGGGACCTTCCGCTATCACTGGCGTCGTTGGGGCAAGTTTAGACACGCAGTTCGGAGATAATTACAGTAAAGACGGATTTATGTCACTCACCGGAGCCCAAATCGACCCGATGGCATTCACTCACAACAATATGGAACCGTATTATGGTGCGAAAATACGCGGTTTAACAACTGGAGCGAATATGCATGAAAATGTCCTTGATAATAAAGTTGGCGGTGGTTCACAGTATGTTAGCAAGACTGAACAGGCACCGCTCTTTCGACCTCAGGAAAATATGCATCACCCGAATGGTATGCCAAATCAGAATGACTTTTATCAGTCACGCGTCCTTCCTAGTATGAAGATCGCGAATGTGAAACCATGGGAGGAGGTGCGTGTTGGTCCTGGATTGGATCAAGGATATTCCGCACAAGGGACGCTTGGATTTAATTCAGGAATGGAAGCACGAGAGAAATGGATTGATCGCGGTGTCGATGAATTGCGCGTGAAGACGAACCCGAAGCTTACGTATTCTCTCGAAGGTCACCAAGGACCTGCCGCACATTATATTCAAAATGCGCCCACCGCTGAGACTTTAGGGCGCATGGAGAAACATTTGCCTGATACATTTTTTATCAATACACCGGATCGTTGGTTTACGACAACTGGTGCGGAGAAGGGCGAAACACAGCGTGCGATCGAGATGGACCGTGAGAGTAACCGTCAGACGACGACGACAGAATATTTCGGTGCGACTGCTCCAGCAGATGGTGGTAGTGCGATGTATGCTCCTAAGAATTTCGAAGATACTCGTCGTCAGACTTATGATGGTAAGCCGATCATTAATCCTTATGCGGCGGAGAAGAATACTGCGACAGAGGCCGATTTTGGTCGTATGAGCTACAAATTTACGCATAATAATCGAACAACGGTTCGCCCGAATGAGATGGGTGGTATCCATGGTGCTCTTAAAGCGGTGGTTGCGCCGTTGTTGGACGTATTGAAACCGTCTCGTAAGGAAAATGTGGTTGGAAACGCACGAATGTATGAGAATGCGCGTATGCCTGTGCCTGCTGCGGTGACCGCAACATTCAATCCAGCCGACCGCGCACCTACTACCATCAAGGAGACCACGGTGGGATTGGTTGGGTTTGACCACTTGAATGTTGAACGCCAAGCCGCGGCTGGTTATCTAATCTCTCAGAACTCGCCAGTGGATACTGAACGAGCAACAACCAGCACTGATTATTTAGGAGCTGCGGGCGGAACGGCTACACGTATGGGAAATGGTTTATATAACGCAGCATATAACCAACGCAATAATGTGAATAAAACGTATAAGAATGTCACGAATCACGGGTCGATGTCTCTCTTCAACTCGAATACGAATGTTCAGATTGATCGTTTGGACACCGACCGCGCAAACCATCGCGCGATGGTCATGACGAATGCCCCTTCATCGATTCCAAGTATCGATATTTATGGAAAGATGACGATGCCGCAAAGTTATGACGAAGGGAAGTTGAACGAGAGAATTCAGCCGGACATCTTGAACGCATTTAGACAGAACCCGTATACACATAGTCTACAGACGTATTAAAGTTTATCTTACATTCTTTCCTTTTCAAGAGATAATTTTATAACATTATAATAGTTATAACATTAGTATTATTATTAGTTATTATTAATGAACTTCCGTGAGTTATTCCAAGACAAATACACGGTGATATTCGTTCTCATTTTAGTAATATTAGTGAGCGTTTGGGTGTCGCGCACGTATCGAAATGGCGGGTTTAGTCGGTGGATCGCACCATCAGAAGGTTACGGAACGGGCGTGATTGAAGGGATGACCGCCGTTACACTACCAGCGTCGTTGATGACACTATCGCACGATGTTAACGTTCCTTCATCAAGTGGTGCGATCGATGGAAAACTCATTCTTAATCGGTGTGAATTTGTTCAGAATGGTGTAATGAAGTATCGTTTTATATTCAAAACAACCGCCGGAACCAACCTCAAAGGCGGGCAAAATCCGGCCAGAACCATTAAGATCACGATACCGAGTATATATGCCAGCAATACTGCGGCAAGTGGCATGAGTTTGTCGATGAAACTAAATGCGAGTAATGCGCCGGTGATTGAGACGATTACAGCTCCATCAGCCGGACTTAGCGTGGCAACCGTAGGAACGAATTGTGAAATCACATATACTCCACAGCAAACCGCCGCTGATGTTGGTCCCGCAACGTATGAACTCGAAATCAACGGTATAAGAACGCCTGCGATAGCACCCGCCGCACCTACAACCAATCAATATATTACATTAGAAAATTCAGCTGAGCCGTCTGGTTCTCAGACATTAGTTGCCGTAAATTTATATTCAACGGACGCAGCGAAGAATGTTAAAATTTTCAGGAATAAGACATATGACTTGGATACAAACTATCAGGAGTGTCGTAAAATATCAACTACACCATTGGCGAAATTAGTAGAGAGAGATGATTCGAATACTGAAACGCCTACTGGTAGTCAGACAGTCTTTAAGTTGGATTTTGCGTTGACGAATCCATTAAGTGTGGGTGACATGATGATGATACAAATCCCGAATTTGTTACGGTTGGATGGAGTGAATCTAGAGATAAAATTGTTACAAGGTTCGAATTCGTTTGCTTATCGAAACTTGGTGTTTACGAGTGCAGCACCTTCTTATGCGTCATTCGTATTGAGCGGAGATAATCCTGTTGCGGCAAATACTACCGCGACTTTGTTTATCTATGGTCTTCGAACTCCCGATACAGCGGTTCAGTCCTCTTCCACCGGAATTAAAATACGCACATTTTTGTCAAGCACGATCAGTCCAGCGGGTGCTGTATATAATTTTAGTAGCGTTAACTTTTTAGATGCGGGTGAATACACATTTCCCGCCATACAAAGAAGGGCGGCGACAGCAGTTAGCACCGGCACACCCACCTCCTCCGGAACCGCAAGTGATGGAACCACTTACGTTACTAGCGCAGCATCGTCCGTTTTGATTTCCGATGTGAAACGCCAGATGAATTGGGCGATTGAAGCCCAGAAGGACTATGAAACTGCCTACCGTGCGCTTCGTGCTGCCACCACTACAACTGCGAAAACCGACGCCCAGCTTAAATACGATGTTGCGATTGCGCGACGTAATCGACTTATTGCTAGTCATCCTGACTCATGGTATGATGGTGCCAATTGGCGATATGGCGATGATGGTCATGTGCGTAAATGCACCGAACCGTCGACGCTATCGAGCAACGAAGGCAATTGTCAGAATATTTTTCGCTTAGACGCAAGCGGCAACGTCGTCAAATCCGCCGATGGCAACAATATTCTTTTGATGCGCAAATGCCCATGGAAGTGTAACAATCCGGGACAAACCGGTTCAGACGCCTGCCGCATCGACGCCGATTGCCTGAAGGTTATTCGTTGGGCGACTTATTTACCCGATGGAACACAAATCGAGAAGAATCTGCTTGCGACGACACGGTCAAAATATGACGATATTGCGAGAGAAACGAGTGCGTCATCACTTGACGAAGACGATATATACCGCCGCGGGATTACGCGTAATTTTAGTGGTTATGGACGTCCAAGGCGTGTTCCTCCCGGCCAAGGCCAAGGCACAGGATTGTTTGGTGCAATACGAGATGCCACCGGAAATATCATTCGCACAGTCGGCAACTGGATTGACCCAAATGATCCCGCGAGTAATCAACGCACAGACCGTCGTAATGCGTATTACTATGAAGATGGATCGCCAGCCGCAACCGCGTATCTCGGTATGTATAATGGACAAGGATACGATGAAGAGTCGCCGTTTTATGCTGCGTCAAAACCGACGAATTATTACTATACTACCAATTATTACTATACAGATGGTGAGTCGGGTGGTGCTGTAAACGACGGAAAGAGCAACATGCCTGGACAACTATCCAACGTAAAACCGTATGAACAAGTGATTAATTTTTGAACCCGCAATTTATCGTTGAAATTGAATTAAACGATTTTATTTCATTATTACAATCCATCGTTGTAATCATGACAGAAAATCCAGAATTAGAAGATATCCACAAAAATATTCATATGAAACTTGACGTGTTTATCAAGAATCGAAAAATCCCGAATATTATATTTTATGGACCACATGGGTCCGGTAAAACATATATATTAAATCGGTTTATTCACTCGATATACGGTGGTGACAAAAACGCAATAAAAAATTACGTAATGAAAGCGAATTGCGCCCATGGAAAGGGGATCCGGTTTATTCGTGAAGAATTGAAGTTTTTCGCGAAGACAAATATCGACATGAAAGAAGGTGCGATTTTTAAGTCGGTCATCTTGACCAACGCAGACAAATTGACGATCGACGCACAATCCGCCTTACGAAGATGTATTGAACTCTTCAGTTCTTCCACGCGATTCTTTATTGTAGTTGAAAATAAAGATAGTCTATTGAAACCTATTCTTTCGCGATTTTGTGACATCTATATTCCACATCCGTCTATTGAGACTGTCATCACATCCGTTAATCTTCATACATATCTAGCCGATAAAGTATGTAATACGAGTAAAATGTTGAAATTGAGAGAAAATACATTGACTGATTTGATAAAAATACACCCTAGTTTTTTACGAGCGAACGGTTCGTCTTCGTCCTCAGAAAATATAGATGACACATACACAGACTATGAAAAAATACTCGAATTATCTGTTTCGCTATATGAACAAGGATATTGCGGTCTTGATATTCTTGATTTCATTCACACTCATCCTGATATTCTTGATATTCACAGATACGAATTGCTGATCATGTTCGATAAGGTGCGGAAAGAGTTTAGAAACGAGAAGTTGTTACTATTTTATTTTCTTCATTTTATTGTATTTCGTTGTAATGTGAGTTTAGAAAATATTTCGTTTATGTAAGGTCAGTATCGATTTTAGGCTACTAGCACACGATGGATGATTATTCGGTTACTTCTCTTTATGAATCAAAAAATGAATGGGCGTCTCGTCTCGTCAATATTCTCACGCCGCTGATCCAAGAAGGCATTCGGTCTATTTTCGATGAAGCAGTGAAATTATGTGTTGGAAACAAGGAACAAGACAAGTATTTGATGACATTCCAGAATCTTCTCTCGAGAGTTCCAAAATGGAACCCGAATATTATCAAAGAAGAGACCGCGCGAATCAAGGAACGCAGCACATGCGGATATTTAGAGGATTTGATTACATGTGTTCATATTATCCATTTGAAGTGTATGACTGTCATGCGTGTTGGAAATAAACAGAAGAAGGTTGATATCAAAATACCACAATTGGCCGATTTCATTCATAAGATTTATGTGAATACTGCGCGGAAAGTGTATTCCAACGTCTATATATTCGAGAGAGGGATCCAACCTCTTCACACCCAGCGTAACAATCGTGAGTTCGAGATTATTGTGAAGGAATGTATCTATAATACGATTCGGGATAATATACCAGTGGAAGAACTCATTAAGATGTATTTGGAGGATACGATCGAAGACGTAGTAGAAGTCACCGAAAATGAGGAGGTGATTCAGCAAGAGCCTATTCTCTCGGAAGAAGACGCGAATCTCTCGGCAAGGCGGCGTCAGCATCATGGAAGCACACGTCGAAGACGCCATCGTGATCGGGTTGGCGGTGGAGGTGATGGCGATGGCGGTAGCGGCGGCGGTGGCGGCAGCGATG
>Ga0194130_10005788_pt1 | contig 14643 bp, 8 predicted proteins | sample TA2KigsurfametaG_FD_160084 | JGI IMG/M metagenome (GOLD analysis project Ga0194130, IMG submission 160084) | Freshwater microbial communities from Lake Tanganyika, Tanzania - TA2015050 Kigoma 12 surface | ecosystem: Environmental > Aquatic > Freshwater > Lake | place: Tanzania: Lake Tanganyika... | reverse complement strand
GGCTCCGGGCCGGACCGCCAAGCCGGTCCGTCCCTCCGCCTGAGATTGCCACCGACCGCCAACCCCACCATATCAACCAACGCCTCAGACTGACATCAAAGGTGGAGCAGTTCCGGCGTCCCTCTCAGCGGCGCTGGCCGGCAAGGCCAACGTCCACCGTCCGCCGGGCAACTGCAGCTCCACCGGCTACACGCTCTCGAAGCTCGACGAGTGGCTCGGCCGCGGGAAGTGGGACGTGATCCATTTCAACTGGGGCCTCCACGACGCCAAGCTCCCGCCCGACGGCGTGCGGCATGCGCCGCCCGACGTGTACGAAAAGAACCTCCGCCAGCTCGTGACGCGGCTAAAGGCCACCGGGGCAACATTGATCTGGGCCACGACCACGCCCGTGCCGATGGGCGGCAACCTCGCGCCCAACCGCCGCTTCGACAGCGTCGACAAATACAACGCGATCGCGGCGAAGGTCATGGCGGAGTTCGGTGTCGCGACCAACGAGCTCAACGCCACCATCGCGCCGCACGTGGCGCAGGTGGGCCGGCCGAACGACGTGCACTTCACCGCCGAAGGCTCCGCGCTGCTCGGCCAGGTGGTGGCGGCCGCCGTGGCGGCGCAGTTGCCCGCGGCGGAATCGGAGCGCTACGACGTGGTCGTCTATGGCGGCACCGCGGGCGGCGTCGTGGCCGCCGTGCAGGCGGCGCGGCTGGGCCGGAAGGTTGTGCTCCTCGAGCCCGGCCGCCACCTCGGTGGCATGACCAGCGGTGGGCTCGGGGCGACCGACATCGGCAACAAGGACACCATCGGCGGCGTGGCGCGGGAGTTCTACGCGCGCGTGAAGCGCCACTACGAGCGGCCCGAGGCGTGGGTCTGGGAGAAACCCGCGGACTACACACGGCCCGCGCGGCACGATCCCGAGGCGGACGGCGTGATGTGGTATTTCGAGCCGCATGTGGCCGAGCGCATCTGCAACGATTTGGTGAAGGAGGCCGGCGTCACCGTCGTCTACGGCCAGCGGCTCGACCTGAAGAACGGCGTCAAGAAGTCCGGCGCGCGGATCTCCGAGATCGCGATGGAGTCGGGTCGCCGGTTTGCCGGACGCGTGTTCGTCGACGCCAGCTACGAAGGCGACGTGATGGCCAAGGCGGGGGTGGCGTACCACATCGGCCGCGAGGCCGACGCGGTTTATGGCGAGACGCTCAACGGTGTGCAGCCCCGGCGGCTGCCCTACAACCTCGCAAACTTCTTCCGTCCCACCGATGCGTATCGCATTCCCGGCGACCGCACGAGCGGGCTGCTCCACGGCGTCGAGCCGGGCCCGCCGGGGGAGGAGGGCAGCGGCGACCGGCGCGTGCAGGCGTATTGCTTCCGCCTGTGCCTGACCGACGTGCCGGCGAACCGCGTGCCGTTTCAGCGGCCGGAAGGCTACGACCCGGCGCACTACGAACTCGTGCTCCGCTGGCTCGCCACGGAGGAGCAGGGGCTCGTGTTTCCCGACCATCCCAAGCCGCCGCGCGCGATCGCGAACCCTGTGCTCGGCCGCAATCCGTTCGCGGTCATCATGCCCAACCGCAAGACCGACCAGAACACCAAGGGCCCGATCTCCTCCGACTTCATCGGGCGGAACTACGACTACCCCGACGGCGACTACGCGACTCGCGAGCGGATATTTCAGGAACACGTGCGCTGGCACCAGGGCCTGCTCTGGTTCATGGCCAACGAGCCGCGCGTGCCGGAGCGCTTCCGCCGGGAAACGCAGCGCTGGGGCCTCGCGAAGGACGAGTTCACCGACACCGGCCACTGGCCGCACCAGCTCTACGTGCGCGAGGCCCGGCGGATGATCGGCGCGCACGTGATGACCGAGCACGAGGTCGCCGGCCGGCGCCGCGTGCCGGACTCCGTCGGCCTCGGCTCCTACGCGATGGATTCGCACAAGACCCAGCGCTACGTCGACGCCGACGGCTGGGTGCGCAACGAGGGCACGATGGGCGGCCGCGTGAAGCCGTATGCGATCAGCTACCGCTCGCTCACACCCCGGTCGGCCGAGTGCGAGAACCTGCTCGTGCCCGTGTGCCTGTCGGCGTCGCACGTCGCCTACGGCAGCATCCGGATGGAACCGGTTTACATGATCCTCGGCCAGTCGGCGGGCACGGCCGCGGCGCTGGCTTGCGCGGACAACGTCGCCGTGCAGTCGCTCGACTACGCCCGGCTGCGCGCGCAGCTGCAGCGGGACGGCCAGCGGCTGGAATGGAGCGGGAAATGAGAGCTCCCGCGACATCCGCTGACCGCCCGGCAGGGGCCGCTCTCGGGGCTCGGCCGGTCCCCCGCGTTAAACGAGGCCTCCCGCCTCGCTGGCTCCGTTTCGTCTCCACTGCCGCCATCGCGCTCGCCAGCGCCAGCGCCCTCCGGGCCGACGTGCAGCTGGAGCGCCTGTTCACCGATCGCGTCGTGCTCCAACGCGGCCAGCCCGTGCCAGTTTGGGGCCGTGCGGATGCCGGCGAGAAAGTCGCCGTGGAATTCGCCGGCCAGCGCAAGGAGACCATCACCGGCGCCACGGGCCGCTGGTCGGTCACACTCGATCCGCTGACGGCCAACCGAAACCCGGGCACGCTCGTCGTGCGCGGTCGGAACACGATCGAGGTGAAGGACGTGCTCGTCGGCGAAGTCTGGCTGCTCTCGGGGCAGTCGAACATGGCGTTCCTCATGGAGGCCATGGTGCGGCCGGCGGAGCGCGAACCGGAGTGGCCCGCCCGCGCGCGCCGCGACATCGCGGCGGCGGCGGATCCGCTCCTGCGCGAGTTTCGTGTCGACAACCGTGCCGCGCTCCGCCCGCGCGACGATGTGCCCACCCGCGTTGGCTGGATGACCTGGACGCCGCAACAGGCGGGCGCCTGGGCGGCGATGGCGGCGTACTTTGGTCAGCGGCTGCGGGCAGAGCTCGGAGTGCCGGTGGGCATCGTGATGTGTGCGTGGGGTGGCTCGTCCTGCGCGGCGTGGATCAGCGCGGAGACGCTGCGCGGGCCGGAGCTCAATTCGCTTTGGCCGGAGGAGATCAGCGGGGTAAACATGAACCTCGCGAACGCCCACCTCTACAACGGGATGCTCCGCCCGGTCGCCCCCTACGCGATCGCCGGCTTCGCTTGGTACCAGGGCGAGACCGAGGCGGTGCCGGCGTTTAACCCCTATGTGCATCGCTTTCTGCTCCCGGCGATGATCCAGGACTGGCGGCGGCTCTGGGCGCGCCCCGACCTGCCCTTCTATGTCGTGCAATTGCCGAACCGGGAAAACGAACCGCGCTGGACGATCGTGCGGGAGTCGCAGGCCGCGGCGCTCGCGCTGCCGGGCACGCGCATGATCACGGCGATCGACCTGGGCCAGGCCTGGGATCTCCACCCGCGCAACAAACCCGTGGTGGCGGATCGGCTGGCGGACCTGGTGCTGGCCCGGGAGTACGGGAAAAAGAGCTGGCCCGGCGAGGCGACCGTCGAGCGTGTGCGCCGCGAGCCGGGCGCGTTGCAGATCGAGTTTCGCGGCGCGGAGGCGGGGCTCACGACCCGGGACGGGCAGCCGCCGGCGGAGTTCGAGGTGGCGGGGGAGGATCGCGTGTTTCATCCCGCGCAGGCGCGCATCGAAGGTGCCACGGTGCGCGTGAGCGCGGCGGCAGTCGCGAATCCGGTCGCGGTGCGTTATGCGTGGCGATCGGCGCCACGCGTGAATCTCGTGCATCGCGGTGGCATTCCGGTCGCGCCGTTCCGCAGCGACAACTGGCCGGTCGACGGGCAGGAAGCCCTCGCCCAGCCCCTGCCGCCGAAGGCCGCGCTCACCGCGACGGCGACCGGGGCGGCCCTGTTCACCGGCAAGGCGGCGATCTGGCAGGCCTGCGCCGATCTCGCCCAACTGGGACGGCACCGTGACATGATTCTCACCACGCGCGGTGCGACCGGCGCGATCCTCGTGCGCGGCTTCCCCGTGCGGGAGGGCGCGCCGGCGAGCCCCGCGCTGTTTTGGACCGCGGAGGTTCCGCTCGCGGCCACCGCCGGCTTCACCTTCGAGGTGGCGGCGCACGTCACCCGGGTCGGGAATCCGGACCGCGGGCTCGATCTCGAGGCCGGCCTCCCGCGGCCGGACGGGACGTATCGGCGTTATCTCCTCTCGGCCTTTCCGATGAAACTGCAGACCTACCGGAACAACCTTGCGCCGCGCACTTCGCACGCCACGCAGACGCTCGTGTTGCGCACCGACCTCGAGGCCGAGGCCGCGGTCTACCGCCTCGCCGTTCGCCCGGATGGCGTCGCCCAGCTCTACCTCAACGGTGAGTTCATCGGCACCACGCCGGGCGAAACACTTGTCGGGCCAGCCCCGGCGCGTTCCTACCTGCGTCTCGGCAAGACGGTCACCCAGGGCGAATGGAACGCCAACCTCCAGCACGTCGCCTTCGACGCCTCGGGGGCGTACGCCCCGTCGGCGGGTCCGCGGCGGCAAAAGTCGGCGCCATCCGCTGCACCTTGACGCCGTCGGCGAGTGCGCCGCCGGCGAGCCTGTTGCCTCATCCCGAGCTCACCTGGCATACTGCCGAACGCTCTTGTGACTTGGATTTTTGCGTGGCTACGAGCGTGAGCGAGTGGATGAACCTCCACTCGCTCATGCGCGTGGCTACATTTGCGGAGGCAGTCCAAGTATTTCCGGCTAACGGTACGACTGCTTGGTCCCGCACCCCGAGGACTCACTCCGGTGCCAACGGATGCGCCTCTTGAGACCGGAAATTTTGTGTCCAATTCCGCGGTCATCTCGCGGATAATGATAAAAGCGGTGATGGAACACCCCGACGACCACGAGCGATTCATGCGACTGTTTCTCCAGCACGAGCCGGAGATTCTGCGCAATGTGCTGCTGTTTGTACCGCAGCCGGCGGATGCTCGGGACATCGTGCAGGAGGCGGCCATCGCGTTGTGGAAGCACTTTGGCGACTACGATCCGGCGCGGCCGTTCTCAGGTTGGGCGATTGGGTTTGCGCGCATGGAGGTGAAGAAGTTCCTGCGACGGGCACACCGGCAGAGGTACCTCGACGAAGCCGCCGCGGCCGCGCTGATGGAGGCGGAGCATCGGCCCGCGGGATCAGAGACCGAACGGGCGCGCCTGCTGACCGAATGCTGCGCCCAGTTGCCGGCGGAGCACCGTCGCATCCTTGAGTCCTACTACCTTGAGGAACTGCGGGTGTCCGCCGTGGCCGAGCGCTACGGGCGGAGCGTCGAGGCCATCTACAAGTTGCTGCAACGGATTCGGTCCGCGCTGCTGGACTGCATCGACCGCAAACTGGCGGCGGAGCGATCATGAATCACGAGGATTTCGATGCCCTCGTCGGGCGTTATCTCGATCGCGTGGCCTCGGAGGACGAAGTCACGGCGCTTTCCCGCCGGCTGCGTGAAAACGCGGCGGAACGGCAGCGTTATCTGGACCTCGCGCAGATGCACGCGGAGCTGGTGTCGGGGTTCGAGGCCCAGGCGGCCCGTGCGGCCGCAGTTTCGCCGGCGCGCCCTGCGCCTCGCCGGGTACGGCACCGTTTCGCCCTGGCCTGGGCCGCCGCCATCGCGCTGGTCGGAGCGGTCGCCGCACTCCTCGCCGTGCGTCGGGCCGGCGACCGCGCCGTGGCGGGATTTGTCGCCCTCCAGGACTGCCGTTGGGTCGATCCCGGCGTCTCGGTGCGGCCCGGCGATCCAATACGGAGTGGGCAGCGGCTGGAACTGTCGTCCGGCACGGTCGAGCTGCGTTTCGCCCGCGGAGCGGTCGCCACGCTTTTTGGGCCGGCGATCTTTGAGGTGAGCTCGGGCAACGAGGGATTCCTCACCCTTGGACAGATCAAGGTGAAGGCGGACACGCCGGAATCGAAGGGCTTCACCGTGCGCACCCGCACGGCGCGCGTCGTTGACGTCGGCACCGCGTTTGTCGCGGCCGCTGCCCCCGACGGCCAGAGCCGCGTCGACGTGACCGAAGGCGAGGTGCAGGTGCATGTCGCCGGCGGGCGGGCGCCGCACCGCCTGCGCACCGGCCAGGCGCTGGCGGTCGAGGCGGGCAATGCCCAAGTGCTGGTGCGCATTGAACCGGGCGACGGCACGGCGGCGTTTCGCTTCCCGACGATCGAGCCGCCGTCGTCCAGCGACTTCGCGGATGCGACGCGTGGTGCGGCCACGATTCGCGTCGTCCGCGGCGCGTTGCGCACCAACGTGCCGATCCCGAGCGGTCCGCCGGAACTGCTCTTGGACGGCCGCGGCCAGTCGCGACCGGATTCCCCGGCGGAGTCGGTATTTTTTGATGACAATGCCTCCGGCGCGTTGCTGTTGGATCTTGGCCGGTCGCTGGCCATCACCCGGATCAACACCTACTCGTGGCATCAGAATCGGGACTCGGACGTACGCGTGCGCGCGGTGCAGAAGTTCACCCTTTATGGTTTTGCGGGCGACCGCGCGCCCGCGACCGACGATCCCCTCACCGAAGCGGGCTGGGAACTCCTCGCGCGGGTCAACTCGGATGATCTTTTTCGGGTCGTCCAGGCCGCGGACCGGCCGGCGCAGCAGGCGTGCTCGATCTCGGGCACCCGCGGCTCCATCGGCCGCTACCGGTACCTGCTCTGGGAGGTTCAGCCCACGCTGGGCCACAACCTCCGTTCGCTGAACAACACCTTCTATTCCGAAATTGATGTCTACGGCACGCCGTGAGCCGGCCGGCGCCCGCCCACGGTTTTCCGTGCGGTAGCTCCGCTGCGATTGCGAGTGCCTTCCTTCCCCCCCCGATGAAGCCCTATCATCCCTCCCGTCTCCTCTCCCCCCGCCGCGCCGCTTGGGTTCGAACTCCGGCTGCGCTGGTTTCCGCGCTTTGGCTCGCGCTCGCGGGGGCTGCCCACTTGTTGGCGGCAACGCCACCGGAAACCGGAATCGTGACCGGTCAGGTGAAACACGCGGTGACCGGCGCGCTCCTCCACAACGCCCGGGTGTCGGTCCTGGGGGGCGCCCTGCAGGCGTTCACGGACGAGGCGGGAATCTACCGGATCGCCGAGGTGCCCGCCGGTTCCGCGCGGGTCGAGGCGTTCTACACCGGGCTCGACGCGCAGGTGGCGGAGGTCGCGGTCCGGCCGGGCAGGGTCGCCGAGACCAACTTCGAATTGTCGAGCGTCGCGCGCTATGGTGCGACGACGGAGGCGGTGCGGCTCGACCCGTTCCGGGTCGCGGCAGCCCGCGAGACCGACATCGAGTCCATCGCGATCAACGAGCAGCGTTTCTCGCCGAACCTGAAGCACGTGATCTCGACGGAAAGCATGGGCGATGCGGTGGGCGGGAGCGCGGGCGACTTCCTGCGTTTCCTGCCGGGGGTCGCCGGGACCTTCGCCGGCGAACTGGAGACCGAGGCGGTGCAGATCCGCGGTTTTCCCAGCAACTACTCGGTCGTCTCGTACGACGGCGTGCCTCTGGCGGGCAACGCGCTGCAGGGCGGGCGCGAATTCTCCACCTCGCGGATGTCGGTGAACAGCGTCTCCCGCGTCGAGGTGACGAAGGTGCCGCTGCCATCCAACCCCGCGGACACGATGTCGGGCTCGATCAACCTGGTCAGCAAGAGCGCGTTCGAGCGCAGCACCGCCGAGTTCAAGTACCGGACCGCGCTGACGACGAACGGGAAGCCGCTTTCCCTCCGGAAGACCGGGATGCCCGCCAATGAGGACGACCACAACTTCGCCCCCGATTTCAACTTCGACTACACGCTGCCGATCAGCCGGAACTTCGGACTCGTGCTCACCGGGCTCTACTCCACGACCCAGTTTCGGACCGACTCGTGGTACACGGACTATCTCGCCGCCGGCACCGGGACCGGCGCGACGCCGGCCAATCCCTACTTGTGGCGGACGCGGAACGTCGAGTTCCTGCGTGGGAACCAGCGCCACGGCGGCTCGGTGCGGGCCGACTGGCGTCTCGGCCCGCACGGCGTGATCTCCGCCGGGTACGTGCTCACCTACTACAATTCGCGCAGCAACCAGTCGGTCTTCACGCCCACGGCCGGCAACAACGGCACCGCGAGCGTCGCGGGCGGGCGCAGCCTGAGCTACACGCCCGACCAGGTCCTGGGCGCGACGGGGCGCGGCGACACCCCGCAGACCTTCAGTTTCGCGGACAACAACAGCGTCACCCAGAACGGCAACGTGCGCTACCGCTTCAATGACGGCACGTGGAGGATCGAGTCGCTCGTCAGCCATTCGGATTCGAAGTCGTGGCGCCGCAACTCCAGCCGCGGGTTCTTCAACGGCCTCAATGTCGCCCTCGCCACGCCCTCGCGCGTGAACCTCCTGCGCATCGGTGGCGGCCGGGTCGGAGACTTCGAGGTGTTCGACAACGGCAACCGGCCGGTGGACCCGTTCGACATCGCCAGCTACATCCTGAACACCGCCTCGACCAACCCGGAGCTGGATATGCGCACGAAAATCACGGTGGGCGAACTGGACTTCCGCCGCGAACTCACCGCGTTCGCGTTCCCCGCCGGACTGCAGATCGGCGGGTTGCACCGCGTCGAGGCCAACGACGAGCGCTGCCGCAACGGCCGCACCTACAATTTCGCCGGCATCAACGGCTCGCGTTCCGCGGCGCCGTTCCTCAACGAGCGCTACTACGGGGCCCATCGGCTGGAGGCCTTCCCGGACAAACCCCCGGTGCCGTGGGTGTCGCCCCACCGGGTCCTCGCCGCCTTCGCCTCGAACCCCGCTTGGTTCACGCAGACGCTGGCGCAGCAACGCACCACGGCGAGCAACAACCTGCTCGACTCCAAATACCTGAAGGAAACCGTGTCCGCCGCCTATGTGCAGGCGGAGGCGCGCCTGCTCCGCAACCGGCTCCACGTCGTCACCGGAGTGCGTTACGAGGAGACGACGGACCTCGGGCTCGGGCCGCTGCAGGATCCCGATGCCGTGTTCACGCGCAACGCGAACGGCACCTTCGCCCGCACCCCCGCGGGGGCGCGCATCCGAAAACCGGAGGCCGGGGCCGCCGGCTCCCTCGAGGAGGTGCCGCTGATCTTCCGGGAGCGGGCCTCGCGCGCGGAGCGCTCCTACCGGGGCGCCTACCCGAGCCTCCACCTGAACTTCAATGCGACGGAGAACCTCGTGGTGCGCGGCGCCTACGCCCGGACCTACGGGCGGCCCGACTACGCCAACATCGTGCCCAACACGAGCGTCACACAGGACGACGACCTCAACGCCGCCCCGGGCACCACGCTGGGCCGCATCACCTACAGCAACATCGGCCTCAAGCCCTGGACCGCGGACAACTATGACCTTTCGCTGGAGTACTACACGCCGCAGGGCGGCATCCTGAGCGGGGGTGTGTTCTGGAAGGAGGTGAGCAACTTCTTCGGCACGGTGGTGAAGGACGCCACCGCGGAGGACCTCGCGCTGCTCGGCCTCGATGGGCGTTACCTCGGCTGGCGGTTGACCTCGCAATTCAATTCCGGCGCGGCGCGCATTTTGGGCACCGAGATCAACGTCCGGCAGTCGCTCGCCCCCCTCGGGGGCTGGGGCCGCCACGTGACCGTCTTTGCCAACGCGACGAAGCTGGATCTCAGCGGCAGCGGCCTCGCGGATTTCACCGGCTTCCTGCCGGAATCGGTCAACTGGGGCGCCACCGTCCTGCGGAACCGCGCCACCCTGAGCGCCAAATGGAATTACCGCGGCACGTCGAAGGGCGTGCAGTTCCCGAATATGGGCCCCGAGGCGTTCCGCTATCCGCAGGCGCGGCTCCAGTTGGACGCGAGCTTGGCCTACCAACTGGGCCGGCGCAACTCGCTGTTCCTCAACGTGCGCAATGTCACTAACGCGCTGCAGGAAGAGCACATCTACCAGGCCGCGACCCCCGGCCACGCGCGCGAGTTCCTCCACGGCCGCCTGGGCCGGATCATCTCGCTCGGGGTCAAGGGATCCTTCTGAAGCCGGTCCCCCGAATCCCGATGCACGCCGATCCCCGCGACCGCCGGTTCCTTCTCCTGCTCCTGGCGTTGGCGCCCTCCCTCCGCGCCGTCGAACTGCCGGAGATATTTCGCGATCATATGGTTCTCCAGCGCGACGCCCGCGTCTGCGTCTGGGGCCGGGGCAGCCCGGGGGAGACGATCACCGTCGCCTTTGCCGGCCAGGCCGCCACGGTCACGGCCGACGCCCGCGGCCAGTGGCACGCCTATCTCGCGCCCCTGCCCGCGAGCGCGGAGCCCCGGTCACTTGTGGTCCGCGGCCGCGAGACGCGCGAGGTGCGCGATGTCCTCGTCGGCGACGTGTGGCTGGCGGGTGGGCAGTCGAACATGGGCAGCAAGATGCGCGAGTACCTCGCGACCGTCGCGCCCGAGGTGCCGCGCGCCGATCTTCCGCTGCTGCGCTACTACAATGTGGCAAAGCGACGGCTGCCCGGGGAGCCGGCCCCGGCGGAAAACTGGGCCGCGGTCACCCCCGGAACGGTGCTGGACCTGTCGGCGACAGCGTACTTCTTCGGCCGCGACCTGCAGCGGCATCTGCAGGTGCCGATTGGGATCGTGGTCTGCGCCTGGGGCGGGACCCTCGCCGAGAACTGGATCAGCCGCGAGACACTGCTCGCCGACCCCGAGACCCGACCGATCATCACGCGCTACGAAGCGACCGTCGCGGGCTACGGGAACGAGGCGAGTTATCAGGCCCGCCTCGCCCGGCACCGGGAGGAACTCGGCCATTGGAAACAGAAGCGGAAGGGCGGCGAGAAGGGGGTGCCCGCGCCCAAGGAACCGATGGGGCGTGAGCACTTCCAGCGGCCGGCCGGTCTCCACGAGACGATGTTCCGGACCATCGTGCCGTTCACGTTCCGGGGGATCATCTTCTACCAGGGCGAGAGCAACGTGGCGGACGGCCGCAGCTACCAGTACCGCCACCTGCTGCCGATGCTGGTGCACGAGTGGAGGCGGGATCTCGGGGCGGAACTCCCGTTCCTCCAGGTCCAGCTGCCCGTGATCAAGGGTCAGCACGACGACGAGTGGGCGGAGATGCGCGAGTCGCAGCTCGTTGGCGCCCGGACCGTGCCCGGCTGCGAGACGGCCGTGGTCGTCGAGTACGGCGAGTTCAACCGGCTCCATCCCCATCTGAAGGAAGGCGTGGGCGCCCGGCTGGCGCTGCTCGCGCGGGGCGCGGTATACGGGGAGAGGATCGTCTTTCGCGGGCCGACGCTGCGCCGCCAACGCGTGGAGGGTGGGCGCATGCGGCTCGAATTCGACTCCGGCGGCTCCGGCCTGCTGGCCCGGGGCGGCGAACTCAAGGACTTCGCGGTCGCTGCTGCCGGGGGCCGGTTCCGGCCGGCACGGGCGGTCATCGACGGTGACACCGTGCTCGTGTGGTCCGACGAGGTCGCGTCGCCCGTGGCCGTGCGTTACGGCTGGAGGAACTTCTTCGAACCAACCCTCTTCAATCGCGAGGGGTTCTCCGCCTCGCCCTTCCGGACCGACACGTTCAAACTCCGGACGGAGGACCAGCGATGAGGGCTTCCCGCCGGGGCGCAGCCCTGCTGGCCACGCTCTTGGTCGTCGTCGGCGGGGCGATCGCCGAGGAGGCTCCGACGGTGGCGGAGATCTTCGGCCACCATATGGTGCTGCAGCGGGATCGGCCGGTCCCGGTCTGGGGCAACGCGCCCCCCGGCCTGCGCGTGAGCGTGGAATTTGCCGGACAGCAGCGCACCGGGCGCGCGGGAGCGGACGGACGCTGGCAGGTGGCGCTGGACGCGATGTCCGCGAGCGCGGCGTCCCGCGACCTCGTGATCCGCTTTGGCGATGGTGGCGGGGAGGCGCGCATCATCCGGGACGTGCTCGTGGGGGAAGTCTGGCTCTGCGGCGGGCAGTCGAACATGTTCTGGCCCCTGGGGCCGATCGCCAACCAACGCGGCCGCTGGCCCGGCGTGAAGGACGGCGAGGAGGAGGTGACGCGCGCCCGCTGGCCCGCGCTGCGCCTGAACTTCGATCCGGAGCACGAGCTGGGGCTCTCTGGCTGGCAGGTGTGTTCACCCGAAACGGTGCGCGGATTTTCCGCCACGGCGTACTTCTTCGGGCGCTCCCTGCACGAGACGTTGCGGGTGCCGATCGGCTTGGTGCTCCGCAGCCGGGGCGGGTCGAGCATCCAGGCCTGGACGCCTGGACCGGAGCTCGAGGCGCTGCCATTTGTGCAGGAGCAGCGGACCCGGCTGGAGCAAGGCCGCGAAGCCATCGTGGCGTGGAACCGTCGGATGGCGGAATTCCGCCAGGGCCGAGCCGCGGAGGAGACCGGGGCGCCGGCCCGGCCGGCACCTTTACCCGATGAGCTCGAGACCGCCCGCAAGCTCCAGAGCCGGGGCGAACTCCACGAGCGGCTGGTCGCGCCCGTCGTGCCCTTCGCCCTGCGCGGCGCCATCTGGTACCAGGGTGAATCCAACACCAATCCCCGGGCCCTGGCTGCGGCTTATGGCGATATGCTCGGGGCGTTGATCGAGGGGTATCGCCGGCTCTGGCAAGATCCCACGCTGCCGTTCTACCTCGTGCAACTGCCGGTCTTCGAACGGCCGGCGGCGGGCGAGCACTGGCACATCGTGCGGGAAGGAATGCGCCGGCTGCATCAGCGCACGCCGCACACGGGCCTGGTGGTCACCTACGACTTCTCCGACCCGACGAACCTCCATCCGCCGGAAAAGCAGGAGGTCGGCCGGCGCCTCGCGCTCTGGGCCCTCGCGCATGCCTACGGCCGAGCGGTGCCTCATTCCGGGCCTCTCGTGCGGGAAGTCCGCTTCAGCGGGGCAAAGGCCGTCGTCTCGTTCCACCACGACGAGGGCCTGCGGTCGCTCGATGGTCACCCGCTGCGGGGTTTTGAGATCTCCGGGGCCGACGGCCGGTTCTTCCCGGCGGACGCCGAGCTCGCGGGCCAGGTCGTCCTCGTGAGCTCCGCGGCGGTGGCGGAACCCCGCCTGCTCCGCTTCTTCCACGGCGGATCGCGGATACCCAATCTGGGCAATGCGGCCCGCCTGCCTGCATCCCCCTTCACCACCGAACCCTAGCCATTTTCGGGGCGGCTGAAAACCGCCTCGCCCCCGCTGCGGGTTCTTCCTTCGCTCACCCCGTTTCTCCCCCATCCCCATGATGTCCCCGTCGTCCCCGCTCCCCCGTCGGGAATTCCTCCGTCGCTCCGTGCCGGCCGCGGCGCTGGCCGTCGCCGCGTCCGGCCGGCTGCCCGCCGCGGCCGCCCACGGCCTGACGCTCGGTCTGTCCCAGTACTCGCTCAAGGGACTCTTCGCCGCCAAGACTCTCGACCCGCTGGACTATCCGGCCTTCGCCCGGCGGGAGTTCGGCATCACCGAGCTCGACCTCTGGGAGGGCGGACTGCCCGCCGACCGGATCGACGATGAGCGCTACCTCGCCGATCTGCGGAAACGCGCCGCCGACGCCGGCACGCACCTGTTCCTGCTCATGGCCGGCGTGGTCGACGCCACCGGCGGCGCAGGCAAGGCCAAGAAGAAGGCCAAGCCCGCCGACCACGCGCGTTCGATTGAGCGCTCCGCCCAACTCGGCTGCCGCTACGTCCGCTTTTTCGTCAGCGCCCCCGGGGGAGACCGCGCCGCCGCCGTGGCCCGCTGCGCCGAGGCGCTGGCGCCCCTCGCCGATCGCGCCCAGGCCCTTGGCCTCACGACCGCGATCGAGCCGGGGGCCTCGGCGCTCACGCAGGACGGCGCTTTCCTCGCCGAGCTGATGCGCGCGATGCGCCACCCGCACTGCCGGCTGATGCCCGACTTCGGCAAGCTGCGCGGCGACATCTACGCCGGCACGGAAGCGATGATGCCCCACGCGGCGGTCATCTCCGCCAAGACCCACGAGTTCGACGCCGCCGGCAACCAGATCGACTTCGATTACTTCCGCCTGATGCGGATCGTCGCGGCGGCCGGCTTCCGCGGCATCGTCGCCATCGAATGGGAGGGCAGAAAACTCGACCCCGTCGCCGGGGTCCGCGCCTCCCGGAACCTGATCGAACGCGCCCTCGCCGCCCTTTGAAACTCCCCCCGATGCCCCTCCCCTCCACCTTCACCCGTCGCGCCTTCCTGCGCTCCACCGGAACCGGCGTCGCCGCCCTCGGCCTCGCCCCCGCACCCGCACGCGCCGCGGCCGAACCCATCCGCCTGGGCCGCCTCATCGACCCCTCCCGGAAGCTCAACGTGGCCTGCATCGGCTGCGGGGGGAAGGGCGTTTCCGACGTCACCGGCGTCAGCGGGGAGAACATCGTCGCCCTGTGCGACGTCGACGCGGCGCAGGCCCGGCAGATCTTCGGGCGGTTCCCCGCCGTGCCGAAATACCAGGACTACCGGCGGATGCTGCGGGAGCTGGATGACCGGATCGACGCGGTGACCATCTCCACGCCCGACCACACGCACCACGCGATCGCGATGCTGGCGATCTCGCTGGGCAAGCACGTGTTCGTCCAGAAGCCGATGGCGCGCCTGGTCGGTGAGACGCGGGACTTGCTGCTGGCCGCGCGCCGACACCGGGTCGTGACCCAGATGGGCAACCAGGGCCACGCCGGCGAGGGCGTGCGGCTGGCGCGGGAATGGGTCCAGGCCGGGCTCATCGGCCCCGTGCGCGAGGTCCACGTCTGGACCA
>Ga0194130_10005785_pt1 | contig 14648 bp, 12 predicted proteins | sample TA2KigsurfametaG_FD_160084 | JGI IMG/M metagenome (GOLD analysis project Ga0194130, IMG submission 160084) | Freshwater microbial communities from Lake Tanganyika, Tanzania - TA2015050 Kigoma 12 surface | ecosystem: Environmental > Aquatic > Freshwater > Lake | place: Tanzania: Lake Tanganyika... | reverse complement strand
CGCCATGCCAAGTACACGGCCAAGGAGGCACTGCGTGCCTATGCGCTCGCCGATACCGATGACGTCAAATGGCAGTATGCGTTGAACGTACAGACCTGGCCCGATATGACCATCAACGACGTTGCGGCTGGAGCATACGCAGTGGAGTGGTTTGATCCGCAACATGCAACTTGGCAACCACCAACCATCGTCAATGCATCAGCAGATGCGCTGATGCTCACTGTGCCGGCGTTTGCCTATGATATGGCTGTGAAAGTAACGCGACAAGGATAAAAATCGCTTATTGGAGGGATTGATGACGGAGTATGCAGTTATTGCGTTTGGTGCACTCACCGGTATCGCCTTGAGTTCTGCGGTCGGCTTTCGTATTTTCCTTCCCTTTTTGGTGACCGGTATTGCCATCAAACTGAACCTGTTGACGGTTGCGGATGATTTCGTGTGGCTTTCAAGCTGGCCGGCACTTGCCGTCTTTGCGGCGGCCACCGTCACCGAGGTACTGGCCTACTACATCCCGATCGTCGATCATGCGCTTGACGTGATTGGGAGCCCGGCTGCGGTAGTCGCTGGCACCATGCTAACTGCATCCATGGTCGTCGGCATGGATGAGTGGCTGCGCTGGGCATTAGCACTGATTGCGGGCGGCGGTATCGCCGGCTCGTTGCACGTCGGCAAATCACTTGTGCGCGGGGCCTCGACGGCTACTACTGGGGGACTGGGGAATCCGCTTGTCGCTACCGCCGAAGTATTTGGTGCGACGATTGCCTCAATTCTCGCGTTACTCGTGCCGGTGATTGTTGTGGGTGTGGCGGTGATTATCATGATTATCGCCATGCGCACAATATGGCGTCGGCGTCGCCCCGCATAACGGAGTATGCACTCATGGCAACTGCGCGAATCTATCTGCACGATGACCAACAACTGACGACGACGTCGGTCGTCACCGCCGTGGCTCCGGGGATGTTTGCCACGGCCGCATCGCCGTTTTTTGTGGGTGGCGGTGGCCAGCCGGCAGATGTGGGGTGGGTCGACGACGTAACAATTACGGGGATTTCGGTCGATGAACACGATCAGGTGTGGCATCACAGCCCGGCCCAGGTGGCAATCGGGCAATCGGTTGTGCTGACGATTGACGCACACCATCGCACGATTGTGTCACGCTATCACACGGCATTACATATTCTCAATACGTTGGCGTTGCAACACTATCATGCCTGGCTAACGGGTGCGGCCATTACCACCACCTATGGGCGCATTGATGTGGCAGTACCGCAGCTTGATGCGTCGATGATTGCTGATTTGCAGACATCCATGAATGCGGTGATAACCGCCAATCATGCAGTGCGTTCATATGCAATTGCGGCCGCTGAGTTTGATCAGCGCCCCGACTTGCTCCGCACCATCAATGTTGCTCCGCCCGTCTACCACGGTCAGATTCGTGTGGTGGAGATTGTCGGTTTTGATGCACAAGCATGTGGTGGTACGCATGTGCGCCAGACACGTGATATTGGTACATGTGAAATCTACAAAACCGAAAACAAGGGACGTCAGAACAAGCGGTTGTATGTCCGTTTTGACGCTCATTAGTCATCATTGAGAAAGCGTTTTGCGTGGGCTGGTGCCGGGAGCATACACTCTGCTTGTGTGCCAAACCAGCGATAGCGATTGCGCGCCACCCAACGATACACGATATCACGCCACGCACGTGGAATAATGTGGAGATGGCGTAGCAACGGCCACGGCCAGCGCAAGTAGTGACAGATTCTGAGGGCGGCGTCGCTTTCAACAAATACGGTAGAACCATCAATCACAATCACGCTGTCAGTGAGTGCACTATCGATGACGTATTGTTGTAAAAGGCGTTGACCTGCCGGGGATTGGAGTGCGGCAAAGCGCACGTGCTGGTCTGGGTCACGCGGAATAATCCATGTGACCACGCCGTTGCATAAATTACACACTCCATCAAAGATGACTACGATTGCCACGGCGTTCTCCAAGGTAGGCACGCTTCTGTTGTATCATAACAACAAATCCCGTTGATACGCAGGAGCATGCAATGGCCTGGATACGCATGATTGCCGAGGCGGATGCCACTGGTGATCTCCAACACGAATACGCCAAGGCGATTGAGCCGTGGGGCGGCGTCGATAACATCATGAAGATTCATAGTCTGAATGTGCCGTCACTTAAGGCACATGCATTCTTGTATATCACCTTGATGCGTGGTGAATCTGAGCTCTCCAAAGCCCAACGTGAGATGATTGCCGTGGTAGTTTCTACGGCGAATCATTGCTTCTACTGAATGACGCATCATGGACGGGGTCTCCGTCGTCTCACAAAAAATCCTGCGCTCGTACGTCAACTCAAAACCGATTGGCGTCGTGCCGATATTACTCCAGCCGAACATGCCATGCTCACGTATGCGGAGAAGCTCACGCTGACTCCGTGGAAGATGGCGAAGTACGACGTGGTGGCGCTTCAAGCGGCTGGCTTTTCGGATAGTGCTATTCTCGATATCAATCAAATCACTGGGTATTTTGCCTACGTCAATCGTCTTGCCGATGGGCTCGGAGTTCCACTTGAAGACTTCTGGGAGCGTGTGGTCGAAGATGAAGATGTGTAGTATGGCTGAGTGCGAGTATGTAAACAATGTCTGATACGTCACAGCGTTCACCCGTAACGTGGTTTGCAATAGTACGACAATTTGTACGCCATGAGTGGCTGTGGCTTGCCGTGGTAAGCATGGCAGTCAGTGGTGTGACGATGCTCAGTCTCTACGGTGCGAACCCGCGCTTCCATGAAGTTTGGTACTACACACCAGGTGCGGTACCCACACTGGCATTCATTGAATCGGTGATACACCAGAAGCCGGTGTATGTGCCGAGTAACCACATGACGTGGTTTGGTGTGTGGGTATTGCAGTACGTCATTCCGACACCTAAGTGGATTGTGATTGTGCTCTATGTAGGGGCCACCGGCCTAACGGCTGTAACCACCTATGTCATGTTTCGTGCACTTGCGATGTCGATACCACTTGCGATGCTTGGTGCGTGTGCGTTTGCGCTTTTGCCTGGGCGTTTTGTGCAGCCCATGCTTGCCATGCATTGGTGGATTATCATGCCTGTTGCGATGTGGTGGAGCATTGCGTGGTGGGAGGGGCGATGGATGCACCTGCGTGGTTGGCAGTGGCTGTGGCTTGTACCTACCATTGTGGTATGTGCGCTACTTGGTGCGTCGACATGGTGGTGGGCAAGTGTCGTTATCGTCGTATCGGCCATACTTGCTTGCATCATACATCGGACCTGGCACCCACTGGTGCTTGCTGCAGCGATGAGCGGTAGTGCCTGGGTGATGCTGACGGCTCTGCATCTGCGTTGGCCCATTCCACCGCTACCGGGCGATGGCGGTCTGCGTTTGAGTGCCTTTTGGATTCCTCCAGCCGATCATCGTATCCCCTGGTTGGCGCAGCTCGGCCGTGATTTTGCGGCACTCGATGTAGTGCACACAAGTGCGACGTATATCGGCGGATTGGCATGTGTCGGCCTCGCCGCGGCTGTTGTGCACACGGTATTGCGTAGTGCCGGTATCGGTCCCAATACCACCATACATCGGTTGGTACTGGTACTGGGGAGCGTAATCATCATCGCCAATCAGCGCGGGTTAGCATTATTGGCACCAGTCCTGTCACAAGACGCACTATCCACCGTCGATGTTGATGTCTGGGTGGGATTTATTGGCATAACGGTTGCAGTCATCGGTTTGCAGCACTATCGCATTGATTGGCGGGTCATCGGTGTCATCGGCATCGTTGTGCTGATTGATCATGTGCCACAAACAAACATCATGTATCAGATGATGCAACGCACAATCGACGTACCAGTAACTCGTACATGGCAGGATGGTATCTGGTTTGGTCAATCACTGCAATCTGATGATGTCGTGGCTATCACCGGCATGGGTGACATCGAACCCGGCTATGGACGATGGTCAGATGCGGCCGTCGCCGAACGTGTGCACATCACATTGAATACGCAAGTGCCAGCCACATTCATCCTCGAGATTCGCGCACGTGGTGTGGGAGTGAATGTGGGAGTGCCGGTCATCGTACAGATAGGCGATGTTCAGCAGGCAATGGTGCTTAGTGAGGTGATTACTACCCAGCAGTTGTCGTTCGCACAGGCGACCGGTAACACGATTACCATCTATCCCCAACCGGTGAATGAACCGCCAGCCGGCGATAGTCGCCTGATTGGTGTGTTTGTTCAGTCTATGCGCATTCATACCCCCTAGTTTGGTTTTGCTGGAGGATTCGTGGATACTCAACATGTGCCACCATCAACGACCTCATGGCGCACCGTGTTGCACCGTGAATGGTCTATATGGCTCCCGGTGACTATCGTCATTTACCTGTTTGTGAACGGGTATTACAGTGGCTGGACGTCATGGGTGACTCCCAATACGGCTATTCCGTTGTTGTATTCAGCCGATGCGCTGTTTATTGCGCCCTACATGCAACGACAGATAGAGGGTGATTGGTACTTCGAACATGTGCGCGCTGGGTATCCATTTGTCTCAACGCTCTACGACTTTCCGAGTACGTTTGCCGAGATGAGTATCATCGAACTCATGCAGTGGGCATGGCCTAGTTGGATTGTGGCATATCACTGGTTCCACAGCGTGAGTTATGTGCTGATTTTTGTGATTACCTATCTGGTGTTTCGTCATTGGTCCATTCAACCATTGTGGGCCGTGATTGGTGCCGTTGCCTTTGATTTTATGCCGTTCCATCACGAACGCATTCCTCATCCGTACTTTTTCTGGTATTTCATTGTGCCGCTTGTATATGCCTATGCATGGCCGTTGTGGCAAGGGCAGATGCTGCGGTGGCAGCGCTGGTCTGCACTAGCACACATGGCGATATTTGGAGCCATAGGTACGTTCTATGTCTATTGGGCGGTCATGAGTAGCGCAGTGTTACTTGTCGCAGGAATCGTCGGCGGGGTACTACGGCGCAATTGGCGCATCACCGCACAGAGTTTGCTGTTGATTGGATGCATGATTGCTGGGCTGTTGATGAGTTATGGGCCGAGTGTCTGGTATGCCCAGGCAAATCCGACCAACATGCCGTTGGTTCGTGAAGTCGAAGACAGCGAGAAATTCGCCTTGTGGCCTGTGGCACTGATGAATCCTGCCCCTGCATACACCGCACTTGGTCAAGAATACCGGCAGTTTCTCAACGATCAAGGACTGCCTGATGAACATAATGTCAATCCGGTGCTCGGGAGCATCGGATTAGTGGTCGCGGTCATAGCGTTGGCGCTCCAGCTGATTGGGCGTGATACGCCGGCGTTTTTGCGGTTTTTGGCTGTGATGGCCATCGGTTTAACACTCTATGCTGCCGTAGGCGCACTCGGGCTCACGGTATCGCTCTATGTTACTTCGCTGATTCGTGCGACCAATCGTATCTTTGTGTTTATTGCATTCGCCGGTATTGCCGCATGTATGTATGCGGTGCAGTACGTCCAAGACCAACTCGGAGCCTCACGACGCTGGTGGGTCGTCGGCGTTGCCGTATGTGCGCTGTGGAGTATCTGGTTCGATGCCCCCATGTCCGCAGGTCCCTACCAGAACGGCACGTGGCAACAACGTAGTGCGTGGTGGGAGGCAGAACGACGATTCTTTGTGGAGAGTGAACAACTTCTCGGTGATGGTGCCGCTGTCTACCAACTGCCAGCCCTCTTCTTCCCGGAAGGTGACCTTGATCCTGCCTACAGTCAGATGCGTTGTTTCCTCTTTAGTCGTATGCATTGTAGTCATGGCGATGTCTTTGGGCGTGACGGGTATTTGTTTTATCGTGCACTCCAAGATGCCCCTGTGCCCCAACAAATTGACGTGGTGGCCCGCTTGGGATTTGACGGCATTATTGTCAGTCGTGCCTATTATCGGACTAACCCACAACGTGAGCGCGATATTGTCGCACAACTCGGTAATCCTATTTTGGTCAGTGATGACCAAACATTGGCACTCTATCGCGTACAACCGACCGGTCCCCGACTACCAGGGCGATCAGTCGCTGAGATTGTGACGCAAAGTGGATTTTTGACAGAAGAATATGCCATCCGTCAACAAACAGAGATTACCACGCCGATTGCGTTCTGGCGTCCGTGGTTGCCTGCAAGTGTGCAATATGTGCGCGGATTATCTGATGCCGAAGTGCGTGGTCGTTGGAATGATGGGAAGTCGGCACGGCGTGTGACCATCAAATTTGCTCAACCACTCCCTGCACGCTTCCGTCTTGAAGTGACCGCTTTGGCGTGGGGTAATAGTGTTGGTGCGCCTGTACGGATTGACAATGGCTCCAACGAGGTGGTGCTGCGTTTTGGTCATGAATTATCGCAGCACACCGTCGTGTTCGAAAATGATACCCGTAGCGATACCCTCTGGTTTACGCCGCCAGTCCGTGAGCGGGCCTCGCTCCAAGATCATCGCTACTTGTCGTTCCTTCTCAATCAAATTGTCATTGTGCCACTGCCATGATGATGACATCGCCAATATCAATATAACGTAAGTATCGTATAATACAAATGAAAAATGACTGCAATCACACGCTGCGATGTCCGTGGTATTTCTAAAAGTCTCGACTCGCGAAAGGGTTAAGGGAATGATTCATGCACCGTCACGTCTCTTTACCAATACCGAATTACATCAACTCATAATTACTGCCACCGATGACGAACGATATGAACTGCGCCTCGGATGCACCCCAGTCACCACAACCGATGGTCGGCATGTACGTCATCCGAATTACGACTTGATTGATACCATCCGGCGTGAAGCCTGGATACACGGCCGACTCGATGTCTATCACGCAAATGTGTACGGTATCTACTGCATGCATCATGATGTGATTATGACGGGCAATGATGCAATCCATACGCACATACCTGATATATTGCATCATCATGAAGCACTGTTTGAGCCGCAATCGGGGTACGAAGATGCATATCGTCTGCGGGCATGGCACAGTGTGGTTGATTGGCTAGGAGCCGCAAATTTTCGTATGCCGTGGCATGACACCCCGCGTTCTCCGGCAATGAATCAATTTGTGATTGAATCGTATATGGCGTTGTCGTCAGCACAACGCGCAGTGGTGGCGTATCTGTTTCAACAGCATACAACGAGTGTATTGCTCCCACTGATGCTTGCAATGGGGCGTGCAACTGCTGACATGTATGCGCATGCCATGTTGATGACTACACGCTTGCCAGATGTGGGATTGCGGAGGACGTGGGACGAATATCGCCAATCGTACCATCATTTTGTGACAGGAGCGCAATCAGCACAGGCCTATCTGTGGTTGGCAACATAGGTCGATTACTGCGCGCACAAAACAACCGCGCCGTGGCGTTGGCCACGGCGCTTTGATTGGCTCCCCGACCTGGATTCGAACCAGGAACCTACTGATTAACAGTCAGCCGCTCTACCGTTGAGCTATCGAGGAATATTCACAACGTCAGGTAGTATAGCATGTGGAAATAGATGCGTCAAATCGAGTTTTCGCATATGTAGGCATCAACGAGTGAGAATGCAGTCTATAATAGCAGTAGATGTTGAGCACTGAGAGGTGCACTATGAGTACTCCTGAACAACGCGTGACCGAGTTGCGTAATCAGATTACGCAGTATTCGTATGAATACTATGTACTCGGCAATCCGAGTGTCTCTGATGCACAATTTGATGCGTTCGTCAACGAATTACGCACCCTCGAACAGCAGTATCCAGATCTGCGTTCGCCTGATTCGCCGACGATGCGTATCGTTGATGGATTTGATAATCAATTCGAAAAAGTGCGCCACCCACGTCCTATGCTCTCGTTGGCGAATGCCTTTGATGCCCCGGGTGTGCTGGCGTGGCGTGACCGCGTCTATAAAATCCTCGAAACCACAGCGGTGACTTGGACCGCTGAGCCCAAAATAGATGGTTTGGCGTTGGCCCTGACCTACCAAAACGGTCTGCTTGTGCGGGCGGCCACACGTGGTGACGGTGAAATCGGCGAGGATGTCACACTCAATGTGCGTACCATCCAAGATGTTCCCCATCAGCTCCGCCATCACGTCGAGTGGCCTATACCGACCACCATCGAGGTGCGTGGTGAGGTGTACATGCGCTCCGACGAATTTGCGGCGCTTAATCAGCGCCTCGTCGAACAAGGGGATAAACCGCACGCCAATCCACGCAATGCCGCGGCTGGTTCGTTGCGTCAAAAGGACTCACGCATCACCGCAAGTCGTCCGTTGCGCTTTTTTGCCTATGCGGTTGGCTATGTTGAGGGTATACCGTTTGACAGCCAGTGGCAGACGCTACAGGTGCTTCGGGCATTTGGATTTGCCACCAATGACGATGCACGGCATTTCACCGAATTCACAGATCTCCTTGCGTATGCAAATACATGGATGGCCCGGCGTGACGACTTGGCCTACGAAGTCGACGGCATCGTCTTCAAAGTCGATAGCATAACGCAACAAGACCAGCTGGGCGTGGCAGGACGCGATCCACGCTGGGCACTGGCCTACAAGTTCCCTGCGCGTGAGACGACGAGCGTGCTACGTGCTATCACCGTGGCAGTCGGTCGTACCGGCGTGATTACGCCGGCTGCCGAGATTGACCCGGTGCAGTTGAGCGGCGTCACGGTGCGCAACGCTAGTCTGCACAATGCCGACCTCATCGAAAAGCTCGATTTGCGTATCGGCGATACCGTGGTGCTTAAGCGCGCCGGCGATGTGATCCCGTACATTATTGGTCCCCTCAAAGAAAAACGCACGGGTGTTGAGATGCCGTGGCAGATGCCAACCCATTGCCCAGCGTGCAACACACCGCTCGAACGCGCTGACGGCGAAGTGGCCTGGCGCTGCCCCAACTTCGGCATTTGTCCGGCACAGCTCGTGCGTCGCATCGAGTATGCCGTCTCGCGCGAGGCGCTCGACATCGTCGGCCTCGGTGAGAAACAAGCCCAACTGTTCGTCGAGAAAGGGCTGATTGGCGATGTGGCCGATATCTTTGATCTGCAACCCTCCCACTTTGCTGATATGGATGGCTTTGGTGAAAAAAAGGTCGCCAATCTGATGCAGTCCATCGCTGACGCCAAACAACAACCGGTTGCGCGCGTCTTGATGAGTCTGGGCATTCGATTTGTGGGAACTGTGGTCGCACAACTCCTGATGAACCACTTTGGCAGTCTCGCCCGCCTTGCGGAGGCCTCCGTTGCGGAGATGAGTGCCATTGATGGCATTGGCCCAGCCAAAGCCCAGAGTGTCGTAGACTTTTTTGCACATCCCGCACATCGTGCGCTGATAGACAAACTTGCTACACGCGGCGTCAATGTGGCGGGTGGTGGTAGTCCCGCCCCAACGAGTCAAGCGTTGGCGAATCAGGTGTTTGTGGTGACCGGTACCATTGCCGGCTACTCGCGTGAAGAGGCCGAGGCCATGATTACGCGACACGGTGGCAAAGTAACGGGGAGTGTCTCCAAAAAAAGTACGTATGTGGTGGCGGGCAGCGATCCCGGTACCAGCAAAATCCAAAAAGCGAACGAACTCGCTGTGCCAATCATCGATTTTGCCACGCTCATGACCATGATTGGTGATGACCACGCAGGAGACGTGATAGTACCCACACCTGCAGCGAAGAATGATGCAGACGCGCAACCAGCGACTGACACCCCAATCATTCAGCAATCGAGCATGTTTTAGCCCACCGTACTGCTTGACGTTGGTATAATGCAGTCAGTAAAGGCAAAGGAGAACCGACATGACGACGATTAGCCCATCAATATTTCGTGCGTACGACATTCGTGGCATTGTCGGCCGTGAACTCAGCGAAGCGGTGTACGAAGTGCTGGGTCGCGCTGCGGCGACGCTCTTTCGCCATCGTGGGAGTCGCACCATAGTGGTCGGTCATGATGCGCGACTTACCTCTCACGCATTTGCTGCGGCCTTTATGCGCGGTGCCCAACAGAGCGGTTGTGATGTCATTGACATTGGCATGGTGCCGACACCGGTGATGTACTTTGCAGTTGATTACCTCAAGGCTGATGGTGGTGCCGTCATCACGGCCAGTCATAATCCACCCGAATTTAATGGGCTCAAGATGCGTCATTATGAGCCTCAGTTTGGCGGCGTGCCGTTTTCGAGCGACGAGGTCCAAGAAGTCGGGCGTATTGCCATGAGTGGTGCGTTTGCGAGTGGTCAAGGGAATTACCGCACAGTCAATGTCGAGGATGCCTATGTGGAGCATATCGCTGCACTTGTGACCCTCTCGCGCCCCCTCAAAGTTGTCGTTGACGGCGGTAATGGTGTGGCCGGCCCACTCGGCGTCCGCGTGTTTGAACGCCTCGGCTGCGAGGTGGTACCACTGTTCATTGAACCAGATGGTACATTCCCCAATCATCACCCTGATCCACTCAAAGAAAAAAATATGCACGATCTTAAGCGTGTCGTGCGCGAGACCGGCGCCGAAATCGGCATTGGCCTAGACGGCGACGGCGATCGACTTGGCGTCATCGACGATCAGGGGAATATGGTCTTCGCCGATCGCTACATGATTGTTCTCGCGCGTGAGGCCCTCAAAAAAGGCCCGGCTCCGATTGTGTTTGACGTCAAATGTAGCACCGTGCTTGCCGATGCCATCTCCCAATTCGGCGGTACGCCGATTATGTGGAAGACGGGATATACCAACCAATCTGCCAAAATGCGAGAGATTGGCGCGCCTGTTGCCGGCGAACTGAGTGGCCATGTGTTCAATAATCGCCCCGGTCATAGTTTTGATGATGGGACCTTTGCTGGCGTCTGCTTGATTGAAGCCTTGGTAAAAAGTGGCGAGACGTTGTCGCAGGCGTTGGCGCCTTATCCGGTGCGTGCTGAGGTCCCCGAAGAACGGATTGAGCTCGACGATACGCGCAAATTTGCCGCAGTAGAATATGTGCGTGCTAAGTTCGCCAAGGACTATGCCATCATTGATACTGATGGCTTGCGCATTGATTTTGGCGATGGTTGGGGGCTGTTGCGTGCCTCAAATACTGAGCCTGTCATCACGACACGATTCGAGGCCGAAACGGAAGCGCGCGCTGCCTATATCCGCGATTTATTGCTCGGCGCGTTGCGCGAGTATACTGCCACACAGTAAGGGAATCATATGTTAGGAATTCGTCGTCGCCTCGCTACGCTTGAACATCTCGTCAAACCGCTTGCTCTTGCGTTTTTGGGATGTGCCATCCTCGCATTAGGGCTTGGGTATTTGTTGACATATTTGTATCGTACTTTAACTCTGCCGCCTATCTTCTATTACCTGACGTTGCAATTTGTGCCACAGATGTGGCGTGGTGTGCTCTTCTTGTTGGTTGGTGTCGGTACGTTGAGTGCAGGGGTGTGGTCACTGAGCAACAAAGTCGTCATCCCCATCAACAACGATGATCGGAACGATGAAGTCTTGCTCGACTACCGGCGTGTTGACCGCATGCCCCGGGTGGTCGTGTTGTCGGGTGGCCCTGGCATGCTCGTCCTGGCAAGTCTTGGACGGACAGTTGAGTCAATGACGTGCGTCACCCCCATTCAAGACCCTGTTGAGTACTACTACCGCGCATCAAGCCTATTTAACTTCGAAAAGGTCGTCTTTGTGGTGCCCACGCCACAACCGATTCAAGTGTCGTTTGTTCTGGATAATGGTCAACGCGTGCGCCCGAATGACCGTGTATCGCAAAATGACGCGTTTGCCCAGCGCTACGTGGTTGATGTCCAACTCGATGGTGAGACGACCGTTGATACGATTCTCGTGACGCGCATGACCATTGAGTCAATTGCAGCGGCCGACGTCATCGTCCTTGGACCAGGTAGCTTATTCGAGAGTATTATCCCCAATCTGCTGATTCCTGAGATACGTCAGGCATTAATGCAGAGTCGTGCAAAAAAGATCTATATCTGTAGCATTATGACCGAACCCGGTTTGACCAGTGGATTTACGGTGGCCGATCATGTCCGCCAAATTGTGCGGTACGGTGGGTTTGCTCCCGACTATGTTCTCGTGAATGCCCAACGCATCGATACCGATGTGCAACGCATCTATGCGGCTGCCAATCAAACCCCGGTCTACTTGGCGCCCGAAGAATACGAAGAGACGGTGGTACAGGCCATCGATCGCGATGCTGGCAGTGAAGTCGTGGTCGAGGGGGCTGTGGTGGTGGAGGCGGATCTTGCCACGGCCGTGGTACAACTCACCGCATCACTCGATGATCCCGGCAAAAGCCGCACCGTGCGCGTGCTACGTCACGACCCTGATAAAGTTGCTGCCGCTATTCGTAATATTTTGCGTCGGGGTACATAGGGCATGGATGATACGATTCTGTTGTTTGAAGACGAAGGGTATCGTTCGCTCTTGCCACTCACCTATACGCGTACTGCAGCGGATATTCGGTGTGGCATCTTTACGCTACGCGAACGTCTGCATGCGCGCTTTGGGCAACAACCAGCCGCAATACCCCGCGAGTACCTAGCCGATGCACTCGGTGCAGGGCGATGGCCGCTCCGTCTCCTCAGTCGGAATGTGCCGATTATGCTCGTCAATAGTCGTCTCCTCGATATCGCATGCCTTGAGCTGTTGACGAATGCACCCATTGGTACGGTGATCGTCAGCGACGATAATAATACCGGCGACGGACAAGGCACGTTAGTCGCTGCGCGCCTGTCACCGGCACTTGCAAGTGCCATCTTTGTTGATATCATCAATCAGCAAGGGCAACGGGCACTCGCTGAGCTACAACGATTCGGTCATACCATCGCCCATCGCCCACGCATGCTGAATTTTATGTGGGATATCGTCGAGGCAAATGCTGAGTGCATCACCAACGATGTGTCGTTGCTGAATCCGACTACATTCATCCCTGCCCATCATCACCCCGATGCGGCAATGTGGCATATGCAGGCTCCAGAGCGTATTTTTGTGCATCCCAACGCTCACATTGAGTCGCCCGTGGCACTTGATGCACGCGAGGGTCCAATCGTAATTGGCGCCGCCCGAATTGAACCATTCTCACTCATTCAGGGACCTGTTGCTATTCACGACGGTTCACTGATCTCGGGCGCGCGTGTGCGTGCAGGAACGACCATTGGCCCTGTGTGTCGTATTGGTGGTGAAATCGAAGCCACCGTGGTTCAGGCGTTCTCGAATAAGCACCATGACGGGTTTTTCGGGCATTCGTACCTTGGGGAGTGGGTGAATATTGGAGCCATGACCACGACCAGTGACCTCAAAAACACCTACGGTTCTATCAGAGTCACGGTTGAGGGATACGGCCAAGTTGACAGTGGTCGCCTCAAACTCGGCTGTTTCTTAGCGGACCACGTAAAGCTCGGTATCGGCGTGCATTTGAATGGTGGTTCTGTGGTCGGAACTGGTGCAAACATATTTGGCGTTCATTTTGCGCCCAAGACGATTCCTCCGTTTACATGGGGCGGCGAACGCTTTCGTGAGTATCAAATCGATCGCATGATTGCGGTGGCGCGCAAGGTGATGGCCCGACGCAAAGAGACGATGAACGAAGCCCAAGCAGACGTGCTCCGTCATGTCTTTCAGATGACGCGTAGCGAACGTGATAGCATGTAGATAGATTGTCGATGAAGGAGCTCCGCCATGCATGTTGTCATTTTGGGTGGTGGTCGTGGTCTCATTCAAACAATTCGTGCGCTACAGCCCATTGCGCAGCGATTAACCGTCATAGAACCGAGCTGTAACGACACGGCCAGCGATGCATTAATTCGTCGTGACGGTCACTATCCCGCCTGTGCGCACGTCATCGAGGTGATGTGCACGTTCGGCGGTAATGCGGCTGCGGTGCGTACCATGCAGCATCGTTTTGCGCAAATCGATAGTGCTCATCGTCATATCCCGTTCGGCGTGTTGTATCTGTTGGCCCATGCCGCCCAGAGCTCACTCTCCGAGGCACTCAGTCAGTTTGCGCGCGAGGTGGGCTGTGCCATTGATGTGCTCCCCGTTACCGATCAACCACACGACATGGTTTGTCGTATTGCTGACACCGAGCACCGCCGTGGCATCAGTCAAATCATCCAAGCGCCACTTGGTGCTGTGCAGCACGTCTTCGTCGACCCGCCGGTAGCGGCGTCTGCGGCCGTGTTGCACGCCCTCAAAGTTGCTGACGTCATCATCATTGCGCCTGGGTCGCTGTACGAACACGTTTTGCCCGTGTTACTCCCAGATGGGATTCGTGATACGTTGCGTTCCGTGAAGGCCCACGTCTTGTGTGTGCCGGCCTTGACGACTGTCCCCGGTCAAACAGATACCTTTCGTGCTGCTGACTATGTGGCGCGTGTGGCGCGTACGTTGGGCCGTGGTGGCGTGGATCGTGCCATCATTAATACGGCGGCGTACCATGCAAATCACGCTACCCATCTGCTCAAACGGGGCATCAAGCCGCTCCGTTACGAAGAGAGCGATGCCGCTGTGCTCAACGCACTAGGAGTGCAACCGATGGTGCGGAATCTGATCGGCGAGTTAGTAGACGACCAATCCTATACCACCGCACAGTTGACGACCCACAATGAAACTGAGTTGCGCATGGCATGCGTACTAGCTACCAAAGAGAT